>Ga0310825_100053_pt1 | contig 230262 bp, 210 predicted proteins | sample WT_ome_9_FD_202243 | JGI IMG/M metagenome (GOLD analysis project Ga0310825, IMG submission 202243) | Sorghum-adapted microbial communities enriched on wild type (WT) sorghum from Joint BioEnergy Institute, Emeryville, California, United... ... | reverse complement strand
ATCATCCTCACGGTTTGGATTTTGAAGTCTTTGTCATACTTTTGACTCATCTTCGGACACCTCGATTTTGCTGAATTTATTGTCGCATTCTCGATTCTCGGTGTCCACTATTCAGTCTAGCATCACGCTTGTACTGCACGTTGGCCCAGAGGGAATCGAAAATGAAGCGAAAGTTGACAAGAACAGGGGATCGTGGATAGGGCCATAGACGCAAATCGAACGACGCAAAAGGTTCGCTTTGCCCGGAAAAAATAGATCATTTTTACTGGAGGTCATGCGATTTCGGTCATATAATAGGTTTATAGACCCAATCATAAAGTCGCGGTTGGAACAATTGCATGGAAAACCGTTTATGAAGTATCGGCGTTTCCGCTTGATTCAGGGGTAAATCCGACGATCACGGACGGATAAAGACACCGATTCCGACGCCGATTCCAATCCTCTCTCGCGGTAGATGAATAAGATGAATCAGACCAGGGCATTCGGCAACGTGTTGTCAGCCGTCGTCGTCATCGGCATTTCCGCGGGAGGGCCGGGAACATTGATGAAGGTTTTGCCGCAGCTTCCCGCCGATCTGAAGGCCGCCGTTATCGTTGTCCAACACATGTCTCCCGCGTTTGCGTCGACATTGGCCAAACGGATGGAGCAAGTTTGCGCCATTCCGTTCAAGGAAGCGGAAACGGGCGATGTGCTCACCAACGGCAAAGGGTTTATCGCCCCTGCGGGGCATCAGTTGCTGATGAGCCGGTTCGGCAGAACGTTGGCCCTCTCTTCCGGTCCGGCCACACGGTTCATGCCTTGCGTGAATGTGACGATGGAATCGGTTCTCGAACGGTTCGGCGGGGAACGAATGGTGGGCGTTCTCATGACCGGAATGGGGGATGACGGAGCCGACGCCATGGTGAAGATCAGGCGGGCGGGAGGAATCACCATTGCCGAAGACAAATCAACGGCCGTCGTTTTCGGCATGCCGCAGGAAGCGATCCGGCGGGGAGGAGCGGAGATCGTTGCGCCCGCCCACAATATCGCCAAAGAAATCGTCAAGGCCGTCGGCAGGATCCGATTTCGGCAACGGTGTTAGTCGTCAGGCATGACCGATGTTCAAAGGCCATGCCATTTTTGCTGGACAACCAATAACACCCGATTATATAATAAGAGAAATGCATCGACGTATTTCGACAAACCCATATCCAATGTATTGATTTACCTTCAATACAACCTTCTATCTTCATGCCGCTTAACTACATAACAAAACCAATACGAAAAGGTACACCTATTGAAAAATAGGGTCACAAAGTTACAGGGGCTAAAGCGCCAAAAACAAAAAATGCGCCATGCCAGCCAACTGCCGAAATTGGAAGAACCATCAGGGGCATCTTCTTCTTGATCGGAAGGGGCCCCCTTTTTTTGCTTTTTGGCGGCTGTCGCATGTTATTTGTCCAGGATTTGGGCCGGTCCTGTTCCAACTTGCGCCGAATCATGTGAAATCAATCACATTTGATGCCGCAATCATCGCCGCAAATTTGCAACAGACCGTCACGAATACAACCAAATCTAACACACATCGGGAGGCGCATCTCAGCATGGAAAAGAAACTTGCCAGACCTTCGGTTTCGGCCAATCCCGGCGACAGGAACGCCGGCCAACTTTCGGGCCAGGCAAGCGACCTGGAACGCAAAAGGGCGCTTGCAAAAAAACAGGCCCAGGACAAGGTCAGGGCACGGACGCTGGCCAAACAGCAACAGCTTGCGGAGCGCATCGCCACCGCAACGGAACAGCTGGCCTCCGCCATGGAAGAAGCCAGCGGCGCGGCGGAAGAGCTTGGCGCAACTACCGATCAAATTGCCAAAGGGGCGAATGACGCCTCTTCGGCGGCGGAGGAATCCAGGGCCGCCATCAACCAGATCGAGAAAGCCGCCGTCATTTCAGCCGAGAATGCCAAAGAATCGCTTGAGCGCGTCGACTTGACGAAGCAATTGATCGAGACGACGCTGAAAGACATTGAAACGATGATCGAGGGCATCCGCTCCGCGGCGGAAGTCAATCTGGAGTCGGTCAAGCTGGTTGGCGAGTTGGAAAAGCAATCGGATGAAATCGGCAACATTGTGCAAGCCGTCGTGAGAATCGCCGATCAGACCAATCTGCTGGCGCTGAACGCGGCCATAGAAGCGGCAAGGGCGGGCGAACATGGCAGAGGGTTCGCCGTGGTGGCCGACGAGGTCAGGAATCTCGCCGAAATTTCGGAGAAATCCGCCCGAAACATAAGGGAACTGGTGGCGGAAATCCAAAGCAACGTGAAAGTCGTTGTCGCGGACATCGAAACCGCCGGCAAGGTGGCCAACCAAGAGGTGGAAAAAGCGGAAAACACGACAGCCGACCTTGACAAAATGACCCACGATGTCGTGGTCGTACAGAAGGCGGTGGCCGAAATTTCGGAAAGCGCCGTGGAAGCCAGCAAAGGCGCCGCCGAGTTTCTGAAACTGGCCGAGCAGGTTGCTGCGGCCGCCGAACAGCAAAGCGCCAATTCCGAAGAAGTGGCCAAACTGTTGCAGATGCAAAACCGGGCATTCAACGAACTGAATGCCGCCGCGTCGGATTTGGCCCAGATGGCGGAAGATCTGAAGGTGTCCACGGATGCGCAGAAATCATCCGAAGCGCTTGCCTCCGCCGCGGAAGGCTGTCTGCCAACGTCGAAGAGGGAAACGCTTCCGCATCCGAAATTTTGCAGGCGATGCAGCACATTTCGGAAAGCGCCCGGGCGCAGGCCGAGTTGGCCGACAAGTCCGCCCTGCTGTCGGAAAAGCTTGCCGCCGCCTCCAGGCAAATGAGCGAACGGGCCGCCTTCTCCACCGACAAACTCAAGGAATTGCAGGCGTTGTTCGAGAAGAACAAGATTGCGGTGGATGAAATGATCCTTGCCCGTGCACAAAGCCGCGTTGCCGCAAAGCATACGGGTGAGCCAGGACAAACTCGACATGATGATGAACATGATTTCCGAACTGTTGATTGCCAAAAACGGGTTTGGGCATCTGTCCACAAAATTGAACATGGAATATGACCTCCCGGAATTATCCAAAGAAGTGAAAGAAGTCGGCCTGTCCATCAACCGGATCTCGGATGAGTTGCAAAACGCCGTCATGTCCATCCGCATGATCGAAGTAAAGACGGTATTTCAACGCATGCCGCGAATCATCCGCGACGTGGCGCAGGCGACGGGCAAGAAAATCGAATTGGTCATGACCGGTGAAAACACGGAAATTGACAAGACGATCGTCGAACTGATCAGCGATCCCATCATCCATCTGATCCGCAATGCGGCCGACCATGGCATTGAGCATCCGAACGAGCGGCTTGAAAAGGGAAAAAGGGAAACCGGCAAAATTGCGCTGAGGGCGTACAACAAAGACAAGCATGTGTACATCGAAATTGAAGACGACGGCAAGGGGATCAACGCGGAGGATGTGAAGCGGAAAGCCCTGGAACGGGGGTTCATTGCTCCCGAAGCCGCGGAAGCGATGACGAAAAACCAATTGGTCAACCTGATTTTTCTGCCGGGCTTCAGCACGGCCAGCCAAATCACCGAAGTGTCCGGCCGCGGTGTGGGCATGGACATCGTCAGGAAAAACATCGAGAAAACGGGCGGCAGCATCTCCATCGACAGCGAAGTGGACAGGGGAACGAAGATGACCATCCGTCTGCCGCTGACCATCGCGATATCCAGGGGGCTCGCCGTCGACGTTTCGCACGAGACGTACATCATCCCCATCGATCACATTGCGGAGACGGTCAAAATCAAATCCGGCGACATTTATGAATACAACGGAAAGCATTTTGCCTTGCACAAAGGCGAAGTGATCGGTGTCGAATGGCTGGCGAAGCTGTTTATGCTGGATGACGGAGATCGCGAGAAGGATGAGTTGAACGCCGTTATCCTTTCCAATGGTGCGGAGAAGTTCGGGCTGATCGTGGACAGGCTCAAAAACGAGCAGGAATTTGTCATCAAACCTTTGGGCGGCCATCTGGCAGGCATCCCCGGCATATCCGGATCCACCTTGCTGGGTGACGGCCGGGTGGTGCTGATCGTCAATCCGATTGACCTGATCAAGATGGCGAACGGATGAGGAAAAAAATCCAAAAACCAAGGCCAGGCAGAAGTTGCCTGGCTTTTTGAGTGCCCGGTCATTGATTTAGCCAATTTGCATGACTAACCGCAACGTTCCCTTTCTCGGCGAGATCCGGATAACGGGACAGAAAGTACTCCCGGTTTTGCTGCATGGCGGGGTGCCCGGGATAGAGGGAGAGCGCTTTTTCGTTGCATGCGAAGGCCTTCTCCCGGTCGCCCAGACGGTCGTAGCAGATGCACAATTGCAGCCACGGCAGCCACGTCCAGGCCGCCCGTTCCACAATGGCGCCGTTGTCGGGCGGAGGGCCGAGGCGGGCGGCCGTTTCATACCAAAAGACGGCTTGCGGCAGCTTGCCGCTTTCCATGAACAGCCACCCGAGCCGGCAGCACACTTCCGCCCGCGGCTTGTCGAATTCCAGGGAGCGCAGCAGCGCCTTCAGCTGTCCGGCTTTGTCCTTCACCGCCCCATAACAGTCGGCCAGCTTGTAACAGGCGGCAATCCGGTCTTCCACCCAGCCGCGCCCGTCGGTAAGGAACGCTTCGTACTGTTCGGCCGCTTCGGCGAAGTGACCGTGATCCTTCAGCTCGTTGGCGAAATAGTACATGTCCCGCGGCGTGAACGGCTCGCCCTTTCCCTTGCGCCTGCGGTAAATTTGCAGGTTGCGGTCCGTATACGGCTTCGTTTTCCGGTGGGTGACGGCGATGTCCGCATTCATCCGCGTCCCGCGGACGTCCAAATACTCGTGCACGGCGCCGACCCATCGGAAGCCGCGGTTTCTGCGCACGAGGCGGTTTCGCTTCACGGTGAAGGCCGGCGTGCCGTCATCCTGGAAGGCCAGGTGGTAATCCATCATGACGCTGTCGACATGGGGCGGAATGTTTTGCTTCAGCTCCAGGAACCTGGCCCGGTCCGGTTCTTCGATGACGTCGTCCGCATCGAGCCAAAGGATGAAGGCCTTCGTCGCCTTGCTGAAGGCGTAGTTGCGGGCGGCGGAAAAATCGTCGATCCATTCGAAGTCGTACACCTTCGCGCCGAACGATGCGGCGATTTCCTTCGTCCGGTCGGCGGAGCCCGTATCGACGATGATGATTTCGTCGGCGATGCCTTCCACCGAGGACAGGCAACGGGCCAGCGACTGTTCCTCGTCCCGGACGATCATGCACAGGCTGATGCCGTCTTCCCCGCCGTTTTCCCCGTCAAATGGCGCGATCTGGTGCTCCCGCATGTACCGGTCGGCACCGGCCAAATCAGCATCCCGGTAAATGTGAAAAGCGGGGTTCCGCGTATCCGTGAACAGGGGAATGCCCAAAGCCGCCGCCCGCACGCAAAAATGCCGGTCTTCCCCGAACAGGGAAAGATTGGGAATGCGCCGGAACCGCACCCCTTTCTCCAGCGCCCGACGGCTGATCAGGGTGCAGGCGCCCAATCCGCCCACCTCGTAGAGACCCGGCTGCCGCAACTGCGCCAAAAACCTGGCGATGTCCCGCGCCCTTTCGTTCTCGTCCGCATGGTCCGGCAGGGCGGTGAGACCGTACTGGTCGCGCAGCCAAACCTGCGGGAGTTCCACCGAATCGGGATGCCATTTCGTCCAGAAAATCCGCGACACAATCTCCTTGCCGGTTTCGGCCAACTCCGCCAGCGTATCCGGGTGCAGCACGAGGTCGGAATCCACCAGAAACAGGCCGTCATACCCGCCCGCCAACGCCCGTTCGATGGCGGCGTCCTTCATTTCCCCGACTTTGGCCATCAGGGCCGCATTCCAATAGTGGGTGACTTCGTCTTTTTGGTAATCGGCTCCTTTGTCCTTCCATTCCTCCACCGTCACGCGCGGGTGCTTCCTTGCGAATTGCTGCAGCAGTTGTTTCGATGCCGGGTCGCGGTTGTCGTCCACGAACAGGAAGGACAATTCCAGACCGGCGGAGTTCAAGGCCAACAGGGAGGCCAGATGTCTTTGCAAAATGTCCGGCTTCTGTTGGACCGGGCTTGCCGCCAATATCGATTTCATGCCGCCGCTTCCCTCCCGGGATTCGGGTTTGGACCCGTTATTTTCGCAATGGTTTTGCGCATCCGGGCAACCGTCCGGGAAAAGCCGTTCCCCGAATCCATGGCCCCGGGCATCGCCGGAACTTTCGGTGCGGCGAACATCCCGGCCGATTTGTGCGGGAGCACGGGCTTCCGGCGTGGGACGACCCCGTCGCCTTGCGTTTTCCCGCGGATACGGCCGTTTTGTTCCGCGCAATGTTCGTGATGACGATGACATTTTTCAGGATTTGCCGATTGGCTTGGCAAACCTTGATTGCGCACCGGTGTTTGCGGCGGCACCTTTTTCGTCTCCGTGTCAAGCACGGTTTCCCTCCCTGGCGTTTTTTTGGGGCGGATGTTTGGCGTGTTGTTTGACGCGCGTTGCGCATGACGCATCCGTGGCTTTTTTGCAAAGATCCGTAGTCCCGTTCCCCGCAATCGCCCGCATCATCCCATCCCGGGTTCCCCCGCGCCGTTGGCCGAAACGGGGAATTGCGACGCGGAGGATCGTTGGAAGAATCGGACGAATTGTGCGGATGGTTCGAACGGTTTGGATTTGGATTCGGCGGGTCCGGCTGCGGATCGGGAGGCGGATTCGGATCCGGAGCGGGGGCCGGTTCGGGGTTGCAGGTTGAAGTGCCGAAGGCTTTGACGGTTTCGAGTTTGGATTGCAGGAGCATTTCCAGCATTTTGAGCTCCCGGATGGTGTCCCTCGCGCTGCAGCTGATCCGGTAGATTTCCGCAAGTTGGACCGGGGTGAGGGGCGTTCGCCGCAGCGTGCCGAGCACGTATTGCAGGCTTTCGGCTTCCGCGTTGATGATGTGGCTGAGCCCCAATTCCTGCAGGGCAATGGACGAGATCAACAGGGAAATGGCTTCATCCCGCGTCAGCGAGATTGTCGGCGTTATATTTGGCAGATTGGCTTGTGACACGCAAACATCCCTCCAAGGCGCATGAGTGGGCGAAAGGAATCGTGTCCACTTTTTGATATCCATTCATATTACAAATAAAAGGAAGCGTGTGTGTGCTTATCCGGTCTTTCAGCAGCAAAAAATGGCTGGATCAACAACAAAGGGCTGCCCGGATGGACAGCCCATCAAAACTGTTTCCCATTTGCGATGCCGCCCGGAATGTCGGGGATTCGGGCGATTGACGACAACGGCATTGCATCATCCCGATTCCACGTACAAAAGCACGGAAGCCGCCAGGTTGAGGAGAAAAATGAACAGCAGCAAAGCGCGGATCCACTTGTTTCGCGAAGGTGAAAAGGCAAACAGATACAAGGCAAACAACCCGAACGTGCCCACCGGATAAAGAAACGGACAAAAATGGCCGATGACCAGCCCGAGAGCGAGGACAGCGGGCATGCCCAGATAATACGGCAACGGTTTCATTCCGACCCCCCGACTTTATTTGAACAATGGCGTAATGTAGGTTTCCATCCATGCGGCGGCGACAAGAAAAACGACAATGGCAACCAGCAGCACGGCGGTATCTTTGACGCCGCTGAGCAACGTTTCCCTGACCGGGCGGATCAGCATCCGAACAAGGATGTCCAGACACTTGAGACCGACGGCACCGCTCATGATCAGGGCGGGAACTTCAAAGATGCCGTGCGGCGCGAGCAGCAGCACGATGCGCAGCGGTTCCATGCCGGAAGCCAGCTGATCGGCTATGGAAGTGCCGAGCACGAAGCCGTTCAAAAACAAATACAGAACAGCCATCCATCCGAAGGTAACAAATCCCGAAGCGATCAACAGGCAGCTGAACAGGTTGTTGCGGAGCAAATGGCCGACGCCGTTCGGCTCAATCCAGTCATGCCCGGGATTTCCGCTTCCCCATGCCCCCAGCAGCATGCCGACGGCGAAAAAGGCAAACGAACCGAGCAAAATCCAGCGATTGCGGTCAAGAAGTCCGACGAACATACGCATCTTCGATAATCTCGGCCAGTTCCGGCAACGTGTGTCTCCGCGGGTCGACCGTGCGATCAATCCGGCCTTCATGCAGCACCCCGATTTCATGACACAATGCATGCGCCAGTTCGAGCATGTGCGTGGAAAAGATGACGAGGTTGCCCCGTTCGGCGTAACCGGCCAACAGTTGGCGGATCACCCGCCCGTTGATCAGATCGATGCCCGTCAATGGTTCGTCCAGAATCAATACCCTGGGTCGATGCATGATGGCCGCCAGGATGGACAACGTTTGTTTCATCCCGTGGGAATACGTTTTGATCAGATTGCTTCCCGCCGCCTTCAGCCCGGTTTGCTCCATTTTTTCATCGATAAATTCCCGGACTTCGTCGTTCTTCATGCCAAACATCTCGGCTGCAAACCGCAAGTATTCTTCACCGGTCAAATAGTCATACAGGTTGACGTGATCGGGCACAAAACCGACCTTGTCATAGAGGGTGTTGTGACGGAAATCCAATTTTTCGCCGCATATGAAAATTTCGCCCGAAGTTGGCGGCAACAGTCCGGCCAGCATTTTCAGCAGCGTGGTTTTTCCGGCCCCGTTGGTGCCGAGCAGCCCGTAGATCCGGCCGCCCCCGATTTGTGCGTTCAGATCCCGGATCACGGGTTTCTTGTCATATTGCTTGTACAGGTTGCGGAGGATGATCATGATTCACAAACCTCCCGGCAAGGTGTATGCGTCGGAGCACCATCATGATGACCGCGAAATTGGCCAGTGCAAACAAAACGAAGAAAAGGAGGGAAACAGCCAGCACCCAGGCATCATGGAATTGGGGGCGGGTGGTCAGGAACGATGCAACGGAAGCGATCTGCAAATGGATGACAAACACGAACATCGTATACGCATTCACATAGGTTTTGGCTTTGCTCGACTCGCCGATTTCATGTTCAAACTCCCAATTCGGCCTCGGATACAACGCCGTGCTGACAAGCTGGATCAGCGAATAGAGGGCCCCGGTGCACAGAAAAATCAGGAACACGCAAAAAACCAGCAAAAGCCGCTGCGGCGCCATCGCCAGAAAAACGAGTGCCGCAAAAAAAGAAACGGCAAGCGTGAAACGGCTGTACACTTTCCATTTTTCCCCGATGACCAGATCCGCCCGATGAAAGACGGGCCGAAACAAATGGAGATTGAACGATTCCCGGTCAACGGCGAGGGCCGTTTTGACGGCGTCTCCCGCCAACTGGAAGATCAAACCGGCCAAGATGACGGAAACGGGCGGAACGACGGCTTCGAGGGGAAGCCGATCCAGCCGGCTCAAAAAAGGCAGGCCGAATCCGAACGCAAAAGCCAACAGGTAAAGCATGTTGCCCAAATTGCCCAGAAGAAAATCGTCGATTCTCCGCAAGAGAAGAACATCTTTCCGGTACAACGCCCTCCGGATCCGGCCATGTCCGTTTTGCTCGCGCAGCGGAATACCCGCCCGGTACGTTTTGCTGTTGAGCGGAAAAAACGGGATGAGATCGACCCGTTTGAGCAACGCCAGCCAAATCCGGAGCAGGCCGCAGACAAGCAGTGTCAAAACGCCGAGAAACGGCAGTCCGGCCAAACCGCCTTCCACGAAAAAAAGATATGGCGAATAGACATCGAAAAATTGCCCCAGGCGGCCGTTGTTGACGGTTTCGATCCATTCGCCGGCGTCTTCGCCCGCAACCAAGACGCTGATTCCGTAACCGAGAAGAAACGGGATCATCAATCCGAAGGCCATGTAGACCATTTTCAACACTCTGGAATGGGCCAACATCCCCCAGATTCTGGCCAGAAGGAAAGGAGCGAGGGAAAACAGGGCCGCCAAAAACACATTGAGCAATCCGTACCCCACGCCGGCCAGCAGGAGCCAGCCGAAATGTACGAAAGCCTCCGGGAAGAAGAGATCCAACCCCGACAACAAAGGTGTGATGCAGCCGTACCAGACAAACACGGTTTTCAAGCCCGATTTGACCAGCATGACCGAGAACAATCGAAGGATTCGCATGTGCCGGTGCTGCAAAAGGATCACGCGGTGGTCCAAATAAAAATACCGCTTGTTGGCGTAAAAAAAATGGAGCGTCCACATCAGTTGTTCGATCAGTGCCAAGTTCAGAAGGAGCGTCAGCCAAGAACGGAACGGAATCTCGATCAGGCCCGGCAATGCATAACCTAAGCCGAAAATCAGCAACAACCAAACGGCAATGAGAATCGGCAACCCGTACAGCCATTTCCGGGGACGCAAATTTCCCAGGCCCCAATTGTTCATGATCTTGCGGTAGGAAGACAGCGCATGATATTTGACGATGGAAATGATGATACACAAACGGGACTTCATGTGTCAGCTCTCAACCTGCCGATATGTCAATGGTTTCAATCCTCCAAACGGATTTTGGGATGGGGGAGACAGGAGGCGGTCAGATTACCAGGCGGCAGCGTATTTCTTGCCGTATTTCTTGATCATCGATTTCGCCGTGGCGACGATGGCGTAAGAAATCGCGCCCGCTCCCGTAACAACGGCAAGCAGGGAAATGATCGTCGCAATGGTGGAAGCTGCGTCGATGATGTCGATGGCGCGTTTGGCTGCATAGGTGCTGATTCCGAGCGTAGAAGCCAGGAAGGCAAATCCGCCGCCGGATTCCACCGAACTTGCTTCAATTTGCGTCGACGAGAGCATCAGCAAATAGATGACGCTCGCAATCAGTGCACCGATGCCGACAAGCAAAATTGATTTACGTTCGGCCAACCATTGATTCATAACAAAAATCCTCTCCCATCTCAAATTTTGATTGAGTTTATTATAGCAATTTAACGTTATGAACTGATTGCTGTCTCCCCCGGTCATAACGTTAAATAGCTACCACCGGTAATCAAACCCAGGCCGATTTTGACATACTGCACCGCGAGAAAGAGGAAAGCAAGCGCCAATCGTCCGTTTTTGGACAAATCAAGCAGTTGCGAAGCTTTCATATAGACGATGACGGCAGCCAGAAGCACGAAAGGATCGAGAAAACGGAATGCGAGATTCAAATGGTCCATGGAGTAGACTTCCGCGGATGAAAAGGTGGCAAAATTGACGGCTGCATTGATCACCGTGCGCATACACAGAACAAGAGAGGCAACGGCATAAAGATAGACATAAGTAACGGCCCTGATGCGAGTTTGCAGAAACCAGGCAAAGAAATACAGCACGAATCCTCCCAGAATGACCTCCACCACGGCGCCCAGAACGGGAAACACCTGAATGCCGGCAATCATCAGGGATATGATTTGCCCGGGAAAATATTCCTTGATTTCCGTATACACCGAGGTGCTTTGAAAGATGGCGGCTATTTTTCTGTGAACGCTGATTTGAAAGATTACCGCCGCAAGCAAAATGACAAAAACCGGTCTTCCCAATCGAACGGGCTCGAGGCGATGTTCCATTCTATTCCTCCAACACAAACAGTAAATAATATATATAATTTACTTTATTTGATAGTATAAATGTCCCTCACCCAAAATTCAACCGGATAAATGTAAAATATTGATAAAATTTTGCTACAAGTTTCGCGTCCTTTTCGGTCCGCCTTCCGGACTTGAGATTCGACGGTATTTTTGCATCCTTTTCCGGATGCACGAGGAATGTTCTCGCATTTGGGGAACGCCGGTCTTGAAGGCATGTCATCGCATACCCGTCGTGGGATGTGATAGAATACGGGATTGAAGCGATCATGACATCATTCGTTCAGGAGGCATGGCGTTGGCACGTCAAAATGTTGCATTGACTCCCCCCATGGGCTGGAACAGCTGGGATTGCTACGGCGCGGCGGTCACCGAAGCGGAGGTCCGGGCAAACGCGGATTACATGGCGAAGCATTTGAAGGCGTACGGTTGGGAGTATGTGGTGGTGGATATCCAGTGGTATGAACCGGGGGCCGTATCGTCGCAGTACCGTCCTTTTGCCCCCCTGTGCATGGATGAATTTTCGCGGCTCATGCCGGCCGTCAACCGGTTCCCCTCCGCGGATGGCGGACGGGGGTTCAAACCGCTGGCGGATTACGTGCACGGCCTCGGGCTCAAATTCGGCATTCACATCATGCGCGGGATTCCGCGCCAGGCCGTCCACGGAAACGGAAAGATCAAGGGAACGGATGTGACGGCGCGGGACATTGCCCATCCGAATTCCATCTGTCCCTGGAACACGGACATGTACGGCGTGGATGCTTCCAAAGAGGGTGCGCAGGCGTATTACGACTCGCTGTTTGAACTGTACGCCGAATGGGGAGTCGATTTCGTGAAGGTGGACGACATCGCGGCTTCGCGTTTGTACGGCACGCACCTGGCGGAGATCGGGCTGATCCGCAGGGCGATCGACCGGTGCGGCCGGCCGATGGTGCTCAGCTTGTCCCCCGGGCCGGCGCCGGTGGAACACGCCGAGTTCTTTGCGGCCCATGCCAACATGTGGCGGATGACCGACGACTACTGGGACAAGTGGCCGCTGCTCCTGGACATGTTCGACCGGTGCAAGCAATGGGAAGGGAAATCGCGTCCCGGCGCCTGGCCGGATTGCGACATGCTGCCCCTCGGACGCATCGGGATCCGCAATGTCGACGGAGGCGCGGGGGACCGGCAGACACGGTTCACCCGGGACGAGCAGTTGACGATGATGACGCTGTGGACGATTTTCCGCTCACCGCTCATGTTCGGCGGCGAGCTGCGGGACAACGACGAGTGGACGCTGTCGCTCTTGACGAACCGGGACGTGCTGGCGATGCACCGGAACAGCTACAACGCCCGGCAAGTGTACCGGGAAGGGAACCGGATCGCGTGGGCGGCCGAAGGGCCGGAAGGGGAGCGGTACGCCGCGCTGTTCAACACCGGCGAGGAGCCGGATCGCGTTACCGTGGCGCTGGGGGATATCGGCATGGCGAAGGGCGCCTGCGGCAAGGAACTGTGGACCGGCAAGGAAACCGGCGTGCTCGCCGGCCGGTTGGCTGCGGACATTCCGCCCCACGGCGCAGCGCTGTTCCGGCTGGATGAAGTGAAGTAAAACGGCAAACAGCCCGGATCGCTTGCCTGGCAAGCGTTCCGGGCTGTTTGGTTTAGTCGGTTCCGGCCAGCTCCCGCCGCAAAAATTGATACAACCTCCGGCTCGCCATGGTCATCGGATGGGCCGACTCGCGGCTCAACAACCCGATCGTCATCTGAAGCAGACTTCCGCCAATCGGCCGCACCGCAACCCCCTTCAGCCCGGGGCCGACCGCAATGTCGGGGACCAGGGCGATGCCAAGACCGCTTTCGACGTAGTATTTCAACGCCGTCATGCTGCCGATCTCCATCGTGTCAATCGGCACATTTCCATGTTCCTGCAGCGCCATCTCCAGTTTCCGGCGATACGGGCAAGTGGCGGACGTGATGAGCAGGCGATGCCCCCGAAAATCCGTCGGCTGGATCGTCTCCCTGTGCGTCAGGGGATGATCTTCCGGCAGCAGAACCACAAACTTTTCATTGTACAAAGGGTCAAAATAAAGTTCCGAATCCAAACCGGGCGCCGTACAGAGGGAAAAATCGAGTTCCCTTTTGCGCACCCGTTCGCTCAAATGGGAGGTATTCGAAACCTCGATGGAGATGCCGATTTTCGGATGGCGGGACAGGAACGTTTTCAGCAAACGGGGAAGACGGTGGCTGACGGCGGGTTCCGTCGCCCCGATCCGGACGTATCCGGCTTCTCCCGATTTCAGATCCGACAGGTTGTCCTTCAATTGCTCCATGTTTTTGACGATTTGCAGGCTTTGTTCGTAAAACAGCCTCCCCGCCTCCGTCAGGGCGACCTCTTTGCCGCGCTCAAACAACACAACGTCCAACTCCGACTCGAGTTTTTGGATTTGCATCGTTACCGTCGATTGGGCATAGTTCAGTTCCTGTGCGGCGCGGTTGAAACTTCCGCACTTCACGATCATGTGGAAGGTTTTCAGTGTTTTGAGATCCACGGGCATCCTCCGATGTTCAAAAAAAATGAACGGACGATTCAATATGTTCAATTATACAAATAGATCAAATCCCGTTACAATGACATCATCAACCGGATCGGGAGGAGAGCGCCAATGGATTTGCAGAACAAAATCGCCATTGTGACCGGCGGCGGAACGGGAATTGGCAAGGCGGCCGGCGAGCTGCTGGCCAAGCGGGGGGCAACGGTGGTCGTGAACTACTCGAAATCGCAGGCAGAGGCGGAGGAAACGGTGCGAAACATCAATGAAAACGGGGGAAGGGCGCTGGCGATTCAAGCGGACGTCTCCCGGGACGGGCAAGTGCTCGCCATGGTGGAGCGCACCGTGCAGCTTTTCGGCACGGTCGACCTGCTCGTGAACAATGCCGGCATGACCCGGCATATTCCGATGGATGATTTGGAGTCGGCCACCGGCGAGGTGTGGGATGAATTGTTCGATGTGAATGTCAAAGGGATGTTTTTCTGCGCCCGTGCCGTCGCTCCCTACATGAAACGACGGGGCGGGGGAGCCATCGTCAACCTGGGGAGCATCGCCGGTCAAACCGGCTGGGGATCTTCGCTGCCGTATGCCGTCACCAAATCGGCGGTCCACGGGTTGACCCGGTCGCTGGCCAAAGCGCTGGCGCCTGAAATCCGCGTGAACTGCATCGTACCGGGCGCCGTCGCCACCCGATGGTGGGAAGGAAAAGAGGAGCAAATGAAGCGACTCGCCCCCCATCTTCCCCTGAATCGCATTTCCACTCCCGAAGACATCGCCGGCATGATCTGTGCCGCCCTGGAACAGGAGGCGATGACCGGTCAGATCATTACGGTGGACAGCGGACAAACCCTGTGAGACATCGGAACGCGAAATCCGGGTTCATCGAAGGGCACCAGACCGGACACCGAATCGAAATGGAAAAAAGCCTGTTTCTCCCTTTGCGGAACAGGCTTTTTCCCTGGAGTCAAGCCGGCTGTTCCGGAATCGCCGGCATGCCGGGTCAGCCTCGCTAGTATTGCCGGTTGGCCACTTCCTTCTCCGCCAACACTTCGGTAAACACGCTTTCCGGCGGGACGATCCGCTTTGGCAGGGTGCGGCCTTCGGTAATTTCGCGGACGGCCTGCATCAGGATCGGCCCGAGCAGCGGATTGCATTCCACGATACAGTTGATTTTGCCCTCCACCATTTTTTCGAAGGCCTTGCGCGTGCCGTCAACGGAAATGATGACGATGTCCTTCCCGGGCCTCAGGCCGTATTCCTCGATGGCTTCAATGGCTCCGAGCGCCATGTCGTCGTTGTGCGCGAACAGCACGTCGATGTTGCCGCCGCTTTCCTGCAAAAACCGGCGCACGACTTCCTTTCCCAGTTCCACGGTGAAGTCGGCGGGCGCGGAGTAGGCGATGGTCATGTCGGCACGCTCGCCGATGACGTCCCGGAATCCCCGGCCGCGATCGATGGACGGCGACGACCCCTCGGTGCCCTCCAGTTCCGCAATGACGATGGGACCGGCCGTGTTGCGCATTTTGTCCAACAGGTATTTGCCCGCCTTGCGTCCTTCCTCGTAGAAGTCGGCGCCGATGAACGTGACGTACAGGGACGGATCGCTGATCTGCACGGCGCGGTCGGACAGGATGACCGGAATGCCGGCCTGTTTGGCCTCGGTCAAGATGTCTTCCCAGCCCGTTTCGATGACGGGCGCGAAGGCGATGACGTCGACTTCGCGCTCGATAAAGCTTCGTATGGCTTCAATCTGCTTTTCCTGCGACTGCTCCGCGTTTTCAAACAGCAGCTCGATGCCCGCCTCCTGCGCGGCCTCCTTGATCGATCGCGTGTTGGCGTTGCGCCAGTCGCTTTCGGAACCGAGCTGGGAGAAGCCGAGCACGATTTTCCGCTTTTCCGCGGCGAGCTCCGTGGATACGGGTTCAGGGGACAGGGGATCGTTTCGCACGTCCGGCAACGCTTGCGGCGGCACGGCCCCTTGTTCGCAGCCGGCCAGGAACATGAGGCCCAACAGCAGGAGCAGATGGATGCGGGCGGCGGTTTTCCCGGTGAATCGCGGCAACGATATCCCCTCCCGTCAAAGCTATCAAGCGGCAGGATGATGGACGGATGAACGGGGCCGCGGGCCTTTCGTGTACCGGAGCCGGCAGCGGTTCCCGTTCCTTCCATATATATCCTACCATATCCCGAAATTCCCTACATGGTCTGGTTTGGCGAAGATCGCGCCGTAAACAGCCGTTGCAGCAAAATGAACAGGAACAGCAACATGCCGATGACCATTTTCGTCCACCAGGAACTGAGGGTGCCTTCGAAGGTGATGATCGTCTGGATGACGCCCTGGATCAGCACGCCGAACAAGGTGCCGATTACGTAACCGGAGCCGCCGGTGAGCAGCGTTCCTCCGATCACGACGGCGGCGATGGCGTCCAGTTCCAACCCGACCGCGTGCAGCCCGTATCCCGACAGCATGTAAAAGGTGAACACGACGCCGCCCAGGGATGAACAAAAGCCGCTGAAGGCGTAGACGAGCATTTTCGTGCGCCCGACCGGAAGGCCCATCAAAACCGCGGACGTCGGGTTGCCGCCGATGGCGTAGGTGTTGCGTCCGAAGCGGGTGTAGTGCGCCAGATACACCGCCAGGAGCACGACCGCGAGGGCGATGACGACGCTGACGGAAATGAAGGCGCCGCCCGGCAGGCGGATTTTGGCAAGGGCCATTTTCGTGTAAAACGGATCGTTGATCGTGATCGTGTCGATGCTGATGACGTAACACAGCCCTCGGGCGAGGAACATGCCGGCCAGGGTGACGATGAACGGCTGAATGCCGAAATAATGGATGACGGCCCCCATCAGCCAGCCGAACAGGGTGCCGGCGGCCAGCACCAGCGGGATGACGACGTACGGCGGCCAGCCGGCTTCCGTGACCAGGCTGGCGGACAACATCGTGGTGAGGGCCACCACGGACCCGACGGACAGATCGATGCCGCCCGACAAAATCACGAACGTCATCCCCGTGGCCACGATGAGCAAAAAGGCGTTGTCGATCAGCAGATTCATGAACACCTGCGGGGAGAAAAAGCCGTCATAACGCAACGAACCGACCAGAAACATGAGGAAAAACAGGCCGACGGTCACGAGAATCGGGATGAATTTGCGGTCAAGTTTCCAATCAGCCATGCCGGGTCACCTCCTGCCGTGAAGCTGCCGTGCCCGGACGGAAACCGTGCGCCAGCGACCGGCGGAAGGCCGGCGATTGGATCAGGCAGACGGCCAGGACGACGAACGCTTTGACAACCAGGGTGATTTCCGGCGGGACGCCGAGCATGTAGATGGTGGTGGTCAGCGTCTGGATGAGCAGAGCCCCAACCAGGGTGCCGGACAACGAAAAGCGGCCGCCGGCGAGGGATGTCCCGCCGATGACGACGGCGAGAATGGCGTCCAGCTCGATCCACAGGCCGGCGTTGTTGCCGTCCGCGCTGGAGACGTTCGAGCTGATGATGAGCCCGGCGATGCCGGCGCAGAAGGCGCAGAACATGTACACCGCCGGCACGATCGTCCCGGCCCCGATGCCCGCCAGGCGGCCGGCCGCCGGATTGCTGCCGATCGATTCGATGAACAGGCCGAGGGACGTTTTGCGCGTCACCAGGACGGCGAACAGGAACACCGCGGCGGCCAGATACATGGAAAAGGGCAGGGCCAGCAGCCACCCGGCGCCGATGAAGCCGTACGGCTTGCTGTTCAGCGTGATGATCTGCCCGCTGGTGATCAGCTGCGCGATGCCGCGCCCGGCCACCATCAGGATGAGGGTGGCGATGATCGGCTGGATGCCGGCGGCGGCCACGAGCAGCCCGTTCCACAGGCCGAGGGCGGCGGAAAGCAGAAGCGCGAGGGCGACGGCGGACAGGACGAGGCCGACGGATTGCTGGTCGGCTCCCCTGCTGATGGTCAGGCAGGCCATGGCGCCGGAAATGGCGACGACCGATCCGACCGACAGATCGATGCCGCGCGTGGCGATGACGAGGGTCATGCCGACGGCGACGATGGCCAGGGGGGCGCCGAAGTTCAGGATGTCGATCAGGCTGCCGGCCAGATGGCCGTTCTGATAGCGGATGGCGAAAAATTCCGGTTTCAGGACGAGATTCAGCGCCAGCACGAGGCCGAGGGCGGCAGCGTCCAGATGATCGGTTTGTTCATCCTTCGGACGTTCATGGTCTCAACCTCCCGCGATGGCCTGCATGATGGCCGTCTGGCGGATGTCGTCATCGGCCAGCGTCTGCACGTGCCGCCGGTCGCGCAGGACGCTGACCCGGTTGCTGACGCGGATCACTTCCTCCAGTTCGGAGGAGATGAACAGCACGCCCATGCCCTTTTCGGACAGGGAATGGACGAGCTTCTGGATTTCGGCTTTCGCCCCGACGTCGATGCCGCGCGTCGGTTCATCCAGGATCAGCAGCTTGGGCTCGGTGAGCAGCCAGCGGGCGAGCAGCACCTTTTGCTGGTTGCCGCCGGACAGGTTGCGGACCAGCTGGTCGGGGTCCGGCGGCCGGATGCCGAGCGCCCGGATGTATTCGCCCGCGATTTCTTCCTGCCGTTTGCGGGACAGCGCGCGGAACCAGCCGCGCCGGGCCTGCAGGGCGAGAATGTTGTTTTCCCGCACGGTCAACTCTTCGATGATGCCCTCCGTTTTCCGGTTTTCCGGGCAGAAGGCGATGCCGCGGCGAATGGCTTTGCGCGGCGAATCGAGCCGCGTTTCCCGGCCCTCGATGAACAGCCGGCCCTCATCGGCGCGGTCGGCGCCGAACAAGAGGCGCGCCGTTTCCGTCCGGCCCGAGCCGAGCAGGCCGGCCAACCCGACGATTTCCCCTTTGCCGATGGCCAGATCGAACGGCTCGATGCCGCCGCGGCGCCCCAGTTTCGCCGCCTGCAGCCAGGGAGACATCCGCGCTTCCGCTCCGATTTTCCGTTTTCGGCATGTCCCCGAGTTGTTCCAGCTCCCGTCCGATCATCTTCCTCACCAGTTCCATGCGGGGCAGCTCTTCGGTCCGGTATTCCCCGACGAACCGGCCGTTGCGCAAAATGGTGATGCGGTCGGCAATCTCGTACACCTGGTCGAGGAAATGGGTGACGAACAGGATGGCCAGCCCCTGCGCCTTGAGATGGCGCATGACGTCGAACAGCTTGCCCACTTCGTCCCGGTCCAGGGAGGACGTCGGCTCGTCCAGGATGAGCAATCGGGACGAAATGTTGAGGGCGCGGGCGATCGCCACCAGCTGCTGGATGGCGATGGAATACGACCCGAGCGGTTTCGTGACGTCCAGCCGCACGTTGAGCCGTTCCCGAAGCAGCGCCTCGGCCGCCCGGTTCACCGCCTTCCAGGAAATTTTGCCGAACGTCCGCGGTTCCCGCCCGCGAACCCCGCCTTGCGGTCAATCGCCGGCGCGGAGCCCGTCGTCCCCTGCAGCTCGACGATGTTCACCGGTTCCGTGGCGTCCTTGAACTGCTCCAGCAGCCAGCGTCCGGCGCGGCGCCCTTCCTCCACGAAATCCGAGCCGATGAACGTGACGTACAGCGAATCGTCCTCCGAGTCGATGGCCCGGTCGGTCAGGATGACGGGGATGCCGGCTTCCTTCGCTTCCTGCAGCACCGTGTCCCAGCCCGACTCCACGACCGGCGAGAAGGCGATGACGTCGACTTTCTGCTGGATGAACGAGCGGATGGCCTTGATCTGGTTCTCCTGCTTCTGCTGCGCGTCGGAAAACTTCAGTTCGATGCCCGCCGCGGCCGCCGCTTCCTTGATCGATTCCGTGTTGGCCGTGCGCCAGCCGCTTTCCGCGCCGACCTGGGAGAAGCCGAGCACGATTTTTCGGCCGGCGGGCGCCGAAGCGGGCTCGTCGCCGCCTGCGGCCTGCGTTCCGGCGTCCGTCCGGACGAATCCGCCGCCGTCCCCGGCCGGTTCCGAAGACGACGGGCCGCCGCATGCGGCCGCGGCGGCCGCCAGCAGAACGGCCGCCAGCAATAATGCCGGGCGTTTCCATGTTTTTTTCATCGCGAATGCCTCCCTTGCACATGGTCAAATGTGGATGCACCCCCAATCTTAAGCGCTTTCAACGGGCGAAAATACGGAGCATGAAGGGAGAATGGTCGGCATCGTGTCGTACCAGAAATCGTTCCGGACGATCTCCGACCACAGCAAGGCCGCCTTCCTGCTCGCCGCCGACCGGCTGGCCCGCGACATCGACGTGCTGTTTCAGGACACGATGCGGCTGCTCGAACTGGAAAACCACCAGGCCGTGCTCCGCTACCTGTTTTCCCAGACGGATTCCTACGCGGACGCGAAGGACATCTTGCAGGCGTTCGACCTGTACCGCAAAACGTACCGGAACGACAAGGTGCTCAACATTTCCATGGTGAACCTGTACGGACGGGGCATCAGCGAGCGGAAAGGGGTGTTTGCCCTGAACCAGAATCCGCTGCGCAACCCCCATTTCCAGCATCTGATGAACGCGCCGGCGGACGTGCTGATCGTGCCGCCCGACGAGGCGCTGCCCCAGGACCGGCTGGACGGGTTTCAGTACGAGATCGACGTGCCGCCGGAATTCCGGCCCGTTCCGATCCTGAAAATGACGCTGCAGCCGATCGTGGAAAACGCCCTGTATCACGGGATCAAAAACAAGCGGGGCAAGGGACGGATCCGCATCGCCGGCGAAGCCGGCGGGGACGGCACGCTGCGGCTGTCGGTCACGGACAACGGCAGGGGCATGGAGGACGCCAAGCTGGCCGAATTGCGGCGGCTGCTGGACGATCCGCCGTTTCCCGGCGGGGACGGGGAACCGGATGGCGGGTACGGCCTGCTGAACGTGCAGCGGCGCCTGCGCCTGTATTACGGCCCGCGGTTCGGCGTGGCCATCGACAGCCGGGAAGGGCTCGGCACCCGGGTGGAAATCGCGATTCCGATTCCGATGCCGATTCAGGGAGGGAACCGCCTTGAAGAAAGTGTTTCTGGTGGACGATGAAATCGTGATCCGGGAAAACATGCGGACGTGCATCGACTGGGAGCGGGAAGGGTTCGTGTATTGCGGGGACGCGCCCGACGGGGAGCTGGCGCTGCCGCTCATCGAAAAGTGGAAGCCGGACATTCTGATCACCGACATCCGCATGCCGTTCATGAACGGCCTGGAGCTGGCCGCCATCGTGCGCAACATGCTGCCGGACATCAAGATCATCATCCTGAGCGGCCACGACGAGTTCGAATACGCCCGGCAGGCCATCCGCATCGGGGTGCAGGAATATTGCCTGAAGCCGTTCAGCGCCGAGGACATCATCCGGATGCTGAAGGTGATCTGCGCCAAGGAGGAAGCGGCGGAAGAGAGGAAGTCCGTCCGGACGGAAGGGGAGCGGGCGCTGCCGGCGGCCGGACCGGATGCGGTGCTGGGGGACGGTTCGCTCGACGGCCTGGACCGGGAAGGCTTTTTCGCCTTCCTGAGAGCCGGTTCGCCGGCGCAGAAGGACGAACACATCCGGCGGCTGGCGAAAGGATTGGCCAACCTGGATTGGGAATCGTCGCTGTACGGCTACTTTTTGCTCCATGACTTGACGCTGGGCGTGTTCAAGGAAGCGAAGGAGCGGTTCGGCGACGGGATCCGGGCGGACGAACGGCTGCCGGAAATGAAATGCCGCATCAGCGAAATCCGTTCCTGGGAAGACGCCGTCGAATATCTGGACCGGCTGGCGGAATTGTACTGGCATTGGCGTTCCCGGGCCGGCGACCGCTACGGCGCCCTGATCGCCAGGGTCAAGCAGTACGTGCAGGACCATTACGGGGACGAAAGCCTGTCGCTGAACGAGGCGGCCCGGCACGTCAACGTCAGCCCGAGCCATCTGAGCAAGGTGTTCAGCCAGGAAACGGGCAAAACGTTCATCGAATATTTGATGGAAACCCGCATCCAGAAGGCGAAGGAACTGCTGCTGTCCACCGGATCCAAATCGTACGAGATCGCCTTTCAAGTCGGCTATCAGGATCCCCATTATTTTTCCAACGTGTTCAAACGGATGACCGGCATGACGATCCGCGAGTTCCGCAAGCGGGGAGCGGCGGAACGGACGGCCGTCCGGAAGGAAGGATGAGGCGCAAAGGATGAGGCGGTTGGGCAGGAAGAAGGCACTGGCGCTGGGCGCCGCCCTGCTGCTGGCCGCCGCGGCGGCCGGCTGCCGGGAGCCCGCGCCGCCCCGCGAAGCGCCGCTGTCCGCGGCGGAGACGGGAACCGCCCCGACGCGGACGTTCGGCATCATCTACCCGATGGCGGATGCCTACTACGAGACCGTCACGGAGAGCGCCAACCGGGCGGCGGAGAAGGCGGGCGTCCGGCTCGTCATCAAGGCGCCGGAGGAAGCGAATCTGGAACAGCAGATCCGGATGATGGAAACGATGATCCAGCAGGGCGTGGACGGCATCGCCATCAGCCCGATCCATCCCGATGCGCTCGCGCCGCTCATCGACCGGGCGGTGGAAGCGGGAATTCCCGTCATCTGCTTCGAATCCGACGCCCCCGGCAGCCGGCGGCTGGCCTACATCGGGCCGGACAACATGCTGGCCGGGGAACGGATGGGAGGCGCCATCGACCGGCTGCTGAAGGGGCGCGGCATGATCCTCGTGTCGACGGGTTTTTCGGAAAGCCTGAACTTGCGGCAGCGGCTGGAAGGGTTTCTCGGGTACGTCCATCGCGAAACCCGGATCGACGTGCTGGAAGTCGGCTACCATGAGGGCATTGCCGAGCAGGCGCTGGCCAATCTGGAAGCGATGATCGACGACCATCCCCACTTCGACGCCTTCGTCGCCCCCGATTTCATGTCCGGCGCCGCTTCCATCCTGGTGTGGAAGGCGATGGGATTGAACCGCTACGCCCTCACCTTCGGGCTCATGCCGGAAATTTCCGAAGCGATCGTAAACGGCCAAATCACGCTGGCGGTTTCCCTGGACGAGGAACGCTGGGGCGAACTGATCGTCCAGCAGCTGCTGAAGGCGAGCCGGCACGAAGAAATCCCGGCTTACATCGACACCGGGATTTCGCTCGTCGGCGGGGAGGCGGTGAAATGACGGAATAAAGAACATGAAATGCACTTTGTCATCTGCACGAAGTGCATTTTGTGTACTTCATTTCGGGGTGTTGACCGATTTGGGCTTCATGAAGTGCAAAACATGCATCACATTTTCGCCGTCTGGCCCGTAATCGGCTTTTTTCGGAAAATATGATGCATGAAATGCACTTCATTGCCTTCCTTTGAGCCGATTTGGCTGAATGAGGTTCATGAAGTGCACTTCGTTTCGTGAGCGGACTGGATTTTGTACAGCACATTTCATGCAGCGCATGACGTCGCGCATGATGTTGCGCATTCCGTTGCGCATGACGTCAAACGGCCCGCTTCCCATCGTTTTCGATGCATCACATCGTTCCCGGGACAAGCGATTTCCAATTTTCATCCGGCATGGGAATTTGTCCGTGCGGCATGCTGAAACGTCACCGGACGTCCAGCCCCTTTCGGTAGGCTTCCGGCGGCACGCCGAGGACGGATTTGAAATCCTTGATGAAGTGCGCCTGGTCGAAATAGCCGAGCTGCACGGCCAGGTCCGCCAGGGAAACTGACGGATCCCGCTCGATGCGCTCCGCCGCCTCCTGCAGGCGGAACCGCTTGATGACCCACTTTGGCGAAACGCCGACATACTTGCGGAACAGTCGCTGCAGCCCGCGGACCGACAGGCCGGTAAACTCGGCCAGTTGCTCAACTTTGACCAGGTTCCGGTCCTGCATGACGCGCCCGACGATCCGGCCCGCCCATTCCGCTTGCGGATCCCGCTCCGGCAACACGGCCATGAGCGCCTGTTCCGCCTGACGGGCCATGGCGGCGGCATCGCCCGCATCGAGCACCCGGTGCATCCACCGATTCGCATCGGAACCGAACCGTTCGGCGGCGGGCACGGTCAATCCGGTCAGAAGCGAGATGTCCTCATGACGGAACGGATAAAAACCGCCCGCACGGAACCGGACGCCGAGCACCCGGCCCGAGCCGCGCAGGGTGCGGACGAACGGCCGTTTCGGGATGCCGTAGACAAGCGCCCGGCGGCCGTTTTCATCCTCCTCGAAGGCGAGATGGACGCAGGGAAACGACAGCACCGTCTGGACGTACGTTTCGCCGGACGGCAGGTCGTAGCGGACGAACCAATAGTGCTCGACAAACGGCGCCAGATCGGGACCCGGTCCGAAGCGGGCCAGGGAAAACTTGTCCAGTCCCCTTGCCGCATGCACGATGCCCCGCGTCGACAGCTCGTCCGTCCGTTGTTCTTCCATGCGAACCGCCTCCCCGCTTGTTGGTCATTTTCCGCTCCCTGCCACACGGTGCCGTGTCGCACTTTTACAATACGCCGGGCCGGACAATCCTTACAATCAAGGCTAACCTTTTCCATCCGGTTGATCAACCGTTTCCATCCAGCAGCACCAAAAAGGAGGATTGCGGATGAGTGAATTTGGCAACGAAAAAGGATTGACGGGCACCTACGTGAAGAACGGAACGCCCGTCGGCTACACCGCCCTGACGCCGTTCATCGTGGTGGATCGTCCGGAGGACGAGATCGCGTTCTGCGAAAAGACGTTCGGCGCCATGGCGAAAAACGTGACGGCCATGGATGTGGACGGCCGGCGGATGATCGTCCATGCGGAGCTCGATTTCGGCAACGGATATCTGCAGCTTGGCGCCGCCAATCCGATGTACCGGCTTGTCCTGCCGCCGGGAGACGGCAACGCCTGCTATTCGCTGGGCGTCTACGTGCCCGACGTGGATGCGGCGCTGGCGCGGGCCGTCGACAATGGCGCCGTCGTCCGGGAACCCGCCGCCACGTTCGTGTCGGGGGACCGGTACGCCAGCATCCTCGATCCGTGCGGCATCCGCTGGACGATCATGTCGTGGGTGGAGGACATTTCCGAGGAAGAAAGCTTCCGGCGGGTGGGAGCGTGGAGCAAAAGCGTCCGGCCATCCGGCGGATGAGCGGACGGCGGATGTGCGTCTGGTGGATGAACGTCCAGTTGATGTGCATCCAGCGGATGAGTGTCCGGCGCGTCAAGCGGATGTGCGTCTGGCGGTTGAACGCCCGGCGGCGAAGCGCCCTGCAGAGGGCGCTTTTTTTTGCCGCCGTCAGTCCAGCCGGAAGCCGCGGGACTCGAGGAACGCCTTCATGTGCGGGCGGAGGTTGGAGCCGAGGCGCCGGACCATTTCCTTCGACCAGGTGGTGTCCCGCCGGCTGCCCGTCCGCGTCAGCATGTAGTGGCGAAGCTCGCGGTTGTAGGCCTCGATGCTGTCCGCATGGGTTTCACGCGAGTACCGGTTGCGGTGCAGCACGGCCCGCATCGGCAGCCGCGGCCGAAGGTCCGGCTGTTCGGCGGGAAAGCCGAGGCACATGCCGAAGACGGGATAGACGAGTTCGGGCAGCTCCAAAAGTTCGGCCACTTCCTGCGGGTTGTTGCGGATGCCGCCGATATAGACGGTACCGAGGCCGAGGGATTCCGCGGCGATGACGGCATTCTGGGCGGCCAGGGCGGCGTCCACCGTGGCGATGATGAACAGCTCCGCATTGGACGGCATGCCGCCTTCCGGGCCTCCTTCCAGGTCGCAGGCCGTCTTCAGGCGGCAGAGGTCGGCGCACCAGACGAGGAAGACGGGGCACTCCGCCACGTATGCCTGGTTGCCCGACAGGACGGCGAGGCGTTTTTTCATGTCGGGGTCCGTGACGGCGACGACGCTCCAGGCCTGCATGTTGCTGGACGTGGGCGCCCGCTGGGCGCACCCGATGATGGCGGCGAGCATCTCTTCCGGTATCGGGTCGGGCTTGTATTTGCGGATGGACCGGCGCCGGTTGATGAGCGCAATCGTTTCGTTCATGTTCGGGCTCCTCTCGGTGCGGATGAAAAGATTGATTTCCTTCTTGTCTCATAACACGCCCGGTCCGTCGTTCGCAAGGTTCCGGCCATTCAAAGACGATCGGACTCGCCAATGATCCGCCGGCATTCCCGGCCGGCGGCGGCACCGGCGCGTCGCGGATCCGGAAAAAAACGGTTTTCCATTTCCGCTCCATATGCTATGATGATAGCCAAAATTTCCGACGTCCGGATGGCCCCGGTTCCGGCATCCGTCCCTTCGCGCTCCGGCCCGGCGCCATTTCCGCCGGGTTTTTGCGTTTCCCGGGGAAATAAAGAGAACGCGATGGCGAGACGGGCGGCCAGGCGGTCGGACGGTGCATCTTGGAGCGGTTTTCCGGCATGGGGAGTGGAGAAAGAAAGCTATGACGATCCTGCTGTCCGTGCTCCGGCAGCGGATGTTCGCCGCGCTGTCGGTTTCCCTTTTTTTGATGGGCATCTGCAGCTCGTTTTACGGTCCCTACCTGTCGCTGTTCGGCGTCCGCGAGGTCGGCATGTCCCCGATGGCGCTCGGGCTGTTCATGTCGGCCTCGACGTTGGCCGGCATTGCCGCCAGCACGGCCGTCGGGTTCATCTCCGACGCGGGGGCCTGCCGCAAGCGGCTGCTCATGGGCGCCATCGCCGCCGGCATGGCGGGGTATGCGGTGTTTGCCTTTTCCCGCCATTACGCGGTGCTGCTGCTGGCGTCCCTCGTGTTTCTCTCGTTTTCCCGGTCGACGTTTCCGCAGCTGTTTGCCCTCTCCGGCGAGATCGACATGCGCGGGCGGGAGGAAAACCGGGCGCTTGTCACCGGCATCCTGCGGGCGATCTTTGCCGTCGGCTGGGTGGTCGGGCCGGTGATCGCCGCCTTCCTGCTGGAAGCGTCCGGCTTCACCGCGCTCTATCTGACGGTGGTTGTCATTTTCGGCCTGCTGCTCGCCATCGTGGGGCTGTTCGTCAGGGAACACCGCCGGTCCCGCGCCCGGCGCGCGTCAGCTTCCGGCAAACCCGCGGTGAACCGGGTGCTGGCGCTCAATGCCGCGAGCTTTTCCATCATCTATCTGGCAACGGGGCTGAACGCCGCCGCCCTGCCCCTTTTCGTCACGGAGACCCTGGGGGCGTCGAGCCGGCATGTCGGCTTTCTGCTCGGACTCGCGGCCGCCCTGGAAATTCCCCTGATGGTGGCCGGCGGCTTTCTCGTTCGCCGGATCGGCACGCTGAAGCCGATCAAAGTCGGCATGGCCTGCTATATCGCGTATTCGGCGCTGGTCGCGCTGGCGCATGATCCGCTCTTCCTGTACCCGGTCCAGTTGCTCAACGCCATGGCCATTTCGCAGATCATGAGCATCGGCATCAGCCATTTCCAGCAGTTGGACCCGGACCGGCCCGGCACGACCATCACGCTGTTCAACAACACGACGGCCGTCGGCAACGTGCTGGCCGGGGCGGTGTTCGGCGCCATCGTAACGCAGTTCGATTACCGGACCGTCTACGCGTTCGTGTCCGTTTTTGCCGCGCTGGCGCTCGGGCTGCTCCGACTGGCGGGCAACCGGCGTGAACCGGAACCTTGATCATATCGAACGAATCCATCTCTTGAGCCGCATGTTCCTTTGATCGTGAAGGGATGGCGGAAGCTTCCTCTCGTGCGCTTCTTCTTGCGTGATGGCCGGGTCTTTTGGCCCGGCTCTTCCTTTTGCATTGCCCGGCGGCGTGTTCACCGAAAATATCGGGCGTTGCTTTCCAGATAAGCGAGAAATTGATCGACCGCTGCAAGAAAATGCTGCAGCGTTTCGGACCGGTTGTCTTTGCGCCAGGCCACCGACGGCGTGATCGCCAGGGAAACGTCGGCCAGTTTCCGGCGGACGATTTTTTCGTTTTCAGTTCCGGGCGACGGTTCCAACGTAATGCCCATCCCGGCCTCCACGAGCAGCAGGACGGTTTGCATGTCGTAAGCCTGGATGGTCACGTTCGGGGTGAGGCCCGCCCGGCGGAAAATATCCATCACCGTGTCGTAATACCGGATCCCGGCCGATTTGACGGTGGTGATGATCGGCTCGTCCTTGAGATCGGCCAGATACAGCGGATCCTTCCGGGCCAGCGGATGATGTTTGGGGAAAGTGGCGACGAACGGCATCGTATTGATCGGCTTTGTCGCAATTTGATCGCTGTTGACGGGAATGGTGATCAATCCGAGGTCGATTCGTTTTTCATGCAAGGCGGTGATTTGCTCCATCGAGCTCATATGGTACAGGAAGAGACCCACCTCCGGGTGCTCGTCGCGGAACGTCTGCAGCAGCGGCACGAGATCGTGCACGGAGGAAGTGAAGCCGATGTGGAATTCGCCGCTTTTGCCGACGGACGACATGCGGGTGATGATGCCCGCCTGTTCGACTTCATCGAGAATCTGGTAGGCTTTCTGCAAAAACACTTTTCCGGCGGCGGACAACGTCACGTTCCGCTTGTTGCGGTGAAACAGCTTGACCCCGATTTCGTCTTCCAGTTCCTGGATTTGCCGGCTGAGCGGCGGTTGGGTGATGTGCAGCCGTTCCGCTGCCTGCCTGTAGTTCAATTCCTCGGCCAGCGCCACAAAATAGCGGAGATGCCTCAGTTCCACGGGCTGTTCGACGCTCCTCCAATCCGTAATGCTCCCGTCCGGTCGAAAACGGCCGACCGAAACGGCCATCGACAGCAGATGGCAGGGAACTTGCGAAACGGCCAAAGATCGGCAAAGAACCGCTGCCATATCCTATCATTATCTTAGAGTATAAATAATTCCTTGATTGCTTGACAATTGACGCGCAGTCCCGGATCCCAGGAACCTCAACCAATACCTTTTGAGCATCACCCGTAATTCCTAATAAGTATTTCATAAAAAATATCATTTCATTGATTATATTAACCAGGAAAAAATATGACAAATTTGGAGATTTGTCGCGGGCGCAAACTCGCTGCGGGGCTGATGCCCTGCAGGTCATCCATGCCGATCGTCCCTTTATTTTGTCATCCTGCGGGAAAAAACCATCGATTCGTTCCGGATCGCCAATGCAAGAAAGGAATAATGCCATGAACATCATGAAGCTCATGAGCATGCGGACATGCAGATCCGCGATCATTCTGTTTCTGGCCGTCCTGCTGGCGGCATCCCCGGTGACGAACGCCGTCGCCGCAGGCGCTTCATCCTCCCGGACGGATGTCTGGAACGAGGCGCTCCTGCAGTTTCTGATCGACGAATTCGGCGCCGAACATGCGCTGGAGCTGTATCAATGGCTGCAGGACGTGCGGCTGATCGACGAGAACGGACAGATCATCCGGCACGCCATCCATCTGGATGGACAAGCCTATACGCTGGAAGAATTCAGGGCTCTCCTGGCTTCCGGCCAACTTGACCTGACGAAGACGGCATACATCGACGGCCAGCCGATCCCGGTGGAGGTGCTGAAGACGATCCTTGAGCTGGAAGACCGGCTGGCCTTGCTGGCCGAGAACTATCGGCTGCGGGCATCCAAACTGACCCCGGAGCATCTGGACAGCCTGATCTCGCTCTTCAGTCAGGCCGGCACCGTGGGACTGAGCGTCTACGGCGAACCGCCGGATGATCCCCGGATCGGCGCCATGGACGGCCCCGGTTTCTTCCTGGCGCAGTCGGTCGATGAAGACAGCTACAATGACGCCGTTTACGTCACGTTGACGGAATACCGTCCGTTTTCGGAAACCGAAACGTGGTTCGGTCTCGGTCTCACGTTCCATTTGAGCGCACCGCAAAGCAAGACCGTTTCCTTCGACTATGAACTCATCCCGGCATCGTTGCAGTCGCCCCGCCAGACCGGGACCGTCTCGTTTGCTCCCGGCCAGGTTCAGAAAACCGTGAAAATTTATATGAACCAGCATTTCGTGCCTCCGGATCCGTCTGCCGACAAATTTACGCTGGATCAGCTGAGACGGCTGTCATGGCACTATTCCGCCAGGGCCGACTATCTGCATTTTTACAATTTCAGAAATTTCGATTACATGATCACCCATGAGTATCAGGTCACGCACCACGTCGTCACGTTCATGCCTTTTGCGCATGCATATGAGGGCGGGGCCTACATCGCCTATGCACCCGTGAACTATGTGACGGATCCGTCTTCCACTCCGGAACGGCCGAGCGTGATCTACTATGCGAGGGATGTTCTCGGGCTTGACCCGTATTTCAAGACGCCGGAAATCCTTGAAGTGCGCGCCTACAGCGGAACGTATGCGACCGGGCAGATCATCCCCATCGATGTGCTGTTCAGCCTGCCGGTCATGCACATGACCAACAAACCCAACCCGGACAACGATCCGCGGCTCGAACTCAAGGGCGGACAGGTGGCAAGGCCGATTTTCCGGGATCATTTTCGCACCATGTTCAACTCGCTGTCGTATTTGCACACCTATCAGGTTGTCGTCGAAAAAGGGATGACGCCGGATCAGCTGCAGGTGGTCAAAAACGCGGGTCAGGCCAAATACGACTATATGTATTACGAAGAGCAGCTGAAACCGCCGCCTGACACCGATATCTACAGGGCCATCCATCCGGACATCTACTGGAACAAGCCGTTTACGAACCAAAACGACCTGGTCATCAACATCGTGCCCCACCGCGCCGATGCGTTCAAATCGATCAGGCTGGACAAAGAGGACTACAAGATCGGCGAAACGGCGAAAGTCACGGTGGAGCTGGAAAACGGCCGGAACGAAGCCGACTGGATATTGAACGGGCTGTCCTCGTCCGCGGATCTGCCCCGCAAATTCTTTGTTTCCGTCGGGGACAGGAACAGCTTCATCGTGCCCCTGGATTGGGCCCGCGATCCGGACGGCGAGCCGATCCTGACCCGGCTGGAAGGGACGTTCGACATCACGGAAGAGCTCTACCAGCGCCGCGGATCGGACGACCGGCTCCGGGCCAAAATCTACTACAACCGCGACAGCGGAACCGACGGGGAAAATCCCGCCACGTTCGGCATGTGGCGGGGGGAGCTGGCATATTTCACGATTGAACCGCCGAACCACATCGAAGAGGACGAACTGGAGATCGTCTATCCGTCCGTCTGGCCGTCGGGCGAGGCGTTTGCCGTGTATCAGACCGCCAGCGTGTCCACGCGGCTCGGATACACGTTCCCGCCCGGCAAAACCTACACGAAACCGGAATATTTCATCTGGAGAAGCGACAGGCCGGAGGTCGCCGACATTCTGCCGGACGGCACCATCGTGCCCAATGGCGCCGGGACCGTCACGTTCACGCTGACGGCCACAAACGGCGGGCATCGGGACGTGCAGGTGACGTCGGCCCCGATCACCATCCGGTCGGGCGGCGACCCGGCCGTCGTCGTGCCCGACTTCGCCAACCGGGTGTATGTGCCGGTCGGCCGGCCGGCGACCGTCGTCTGGACCACCAACGTGATGCAGAAGTACAAGGACATGGCGGGCGGCGGCACGCCGAATGATGCCCACTTCACCGTCGAGCTGTTCGAGGGGGATTGGACCGCGGCCGAGCTGGCCGCGAAGACGCCCGTGGCGCGCTGGAGCGCGCCGGCGGAGCAGAGGCTGGTCAACGCCACGAGCTTCACTATTCCGGGCGAATGGATCAGCCGGATGTCCACCGGCTACACGCCGAGCTACACGGTGCGGATCAGCACGCCGCACCCCGCGCAGCCGTCGGTCGACCTGTCGGCATTGGCCTACATCGTGGTGTACTCGCCGCCCGTTTCGGTGGCGCTGGACAAGTCGTTCCTGAAAACCCACGTGACGGACGACATCGGGTCCATCGACCTGACATGGACGCTGGAGAACTTCGACCGGCAGAACGGCGGGCAATTCGAATTCCGGGTCACCAAAAACGGCAGCGAGATCAAGCGTCTGGCGGACAGCGGAACGGACGTGCCGGCCGCCGGTTCCTACCGGCTGGACATCGATGCCGTGGACCAGGGCCGGCTCAAGGACGTGTACGCCGTCACGCTGGCGGCGAAAAACGGGCTGGATGACGCCTGGTCCTACGACTCGTTCTACCTGCAGGTGTACCGGAAGGACGCGTTCCGCATCCTGGTGGACGGCCGGCCGCAGACGTCCGTTTCGATGAGCAACGTGGACCGCATCGCCGCGATGGACAACGACCAGCGGGTGGCGCTGAAGCGGCAGATCTTCCTGCAGCACGAGCTGGGCATCAACCATGGCGATTATGCGGACATCAGCCTGCTGGACGACCAGTTCATCTGGGAATCCAGCAACAACGACGCCGCGGTCATCAACTATGTCAGCAGCGGGCGCTTCGCGAACATCAATACGTTCGGCTTCCCGTCCTATCAGCCGAAGGCCGTGTTCCAGCTGGCCGGCGTCGGGGACGGCGCGTCGACCGTCACGGCCATCCACGCCAAGACGGGCGTGAAGATGGAACTGGACGTGACGGTGGAAACGCTGCGGGACAAGCTGTACCTGTTCCAGTTCTACCCGAAGGCGAGGACGACGATTACGTACACGGACAAAAAAGGCGGCGCCAAGACGGCCGAGAGCAACGCGAACGGGGAACTGGCGCTGTTCGACCCGGACGGCATCGGCAGCGACGTGTACGCGACCTCCCGCCTGCCGCACCCGAACGATCCGCTCAAAACCGTCACCTATACGGGGGTCATCAGCCATGAAACGGTGATGAGCAAGGAACGGGATCCGGCGTCGATGGAGCTGTACCCGATCAACATTCTGCAGCTGAGGAAACTGTCCGAGGTGGAAGTGTACTTCAAGAAACCGGACGGCACGCCCTACACGGGCAAGGTGACGTACCGGGCCGGGGTATACAAGAACGGCGAATATGCGCCGTACGCCGAGATCGGCGGCAGCGGGGAGACGGTGCAGCTCGGAGCGGACGGCCGGCTTCTCGTCGAGTTCGACACGACGAAGTTCCATACGGCCGATGAACCGAACGCCGCCAATCTGTCCGCCAAGGACAAGATCGAGATCGTGCTGGAAGCGTTCTTTGACAACGACGAGTACTATCCGCAGTTGCTGTACTTCGACGGCGACACGAGCCCGGTGGATGCCATCGTGTTCGGCGGGAAAATCGCGGAGCTGATCAAGAACGACGATCCGCAGCAGAAAACGCCGTTCATCGTGAACCAGTTTGCCGCGTCCGGCGGCACCAAATTGTCGATCGTGAACTATGCGGGCAAGTTCGGACCGAACGACCGGCACCCGAGCATCATCCTGACGACGGAATTCATGTGGTGGGGCGAGCAGGTGGACGAGTCGGCGGCCTATGCCGAACTGGTGACCGGGACGGAGAAGCGGCCGGAGGGGCAGTCGTACGTGACGATCCGGTATCCGTTCTCCGACATCGTGGTCACGCGGCACCAGCAGGTGATCAACAGCGACACCATCTGGCTGGAGAAGGCAGAGTCCGGCCCCGTCCAGTTCCGGCTGTACAAGGCGCCCGGCCAGTTCCGCAAGAGCCTTGTCTCCCGCGCCACCCTCGTCAACATGATCGGGGTGGAGGAGATCGATGTCCAGGAACTGATTCAGCTGCTGGAGGACTTGAAGAAGCAGATGGAGCAGGCCAACACGGGCAACCATGATCCCGGCCTGTCCGACCAGCTTGTGGTCGAGGCACTGTTCTTCCTGAGCCAGCTGAACATCGACACCGGGCCGCTGAAGATGAAGGTCATTCCGACGGACGACCCGATGGTGTTCGAAACGCTCATCGCCCTGAACTTCGGCAATATGCCGGAAGTGGCCAGCAATCCGCAGGGCGGCGGATCGGAAGAAGTGGAGTTCCTCCAGCTGAAGGACTACTCCTTTGCACCCGGCCTGATAGACGTATACAGAATATACCGGGGGACATACGGGGAAAAAACCTACAACAGGCTTCTCAGGGAGGTGGAGGGCAAGCATCAGAGGTTCATGCTCTACTCTTTCGGCGGGTATTTTATGGGCGAAATCCGGTACAACCGGACCACCGGCTACTGGGAGCACATCGTCACAGGCGGCGGATTCACGGCGGGCGGCGGCATCAAATTCGTGAAAAACATGAACACCTTCGTCGGGCCGGTGCCGGTGACGTTCTCCCTGACCGTCGGCGGCGGCCTGGAGGCGGACTTCAAGGCCTCCATCCTGTATGGACAGATTCAGGATCTGCCCTGGCGCGATCCGAACCGCTACAGCGTGAACGACTACCTGACGTCGCTGCGCATCGCGGCCTATCTGGAACTGTTCGGCGGCGTCGGCTTTGACTTGACCGTCATTGCCGCCAAAATCGGGACGTTCGGGCGGATCACCATCGAGGACGTCAACCGGTGGCTGAACCGGGACTATCTGGCGGACGCCGTTGCCGGCGAGCGGGTCAAATACGGCAACATGCTGACGCTGGAGGGCATTGTCGGTCTCCGGGCGACGCTCAAGGCGCTGTTCTTGTCCGCCGATTATGAGTTTTCGTCGTACCGGTACAGCCATTCGTGGACGTTCGCCAACTGGGACAAGATCGAGAAGTACTGGAATGAACACGCCCACGCCCCGCTGACCGCCGCCAACGTGGACCTGGCGATCGCCATGTACAGGGAGGCCCACGGGTTGGGCGACCTGGAGGTGGAGGTGCGGGAAACCTGGACGGTGGAAGACCGAAGCTACCTGCACAACGGCACCCGCACCTGGAACGCGGCTCCGCAGACGCCGTTCCGCCTGATGGCGCTCGATCCGGTCAACCAGGCGCCGGCGGCGCTGCAGACGAACGCGTACCCGTACGCGAACCCGCAGCTTGCCGACGACGGTTCGCTGTTCGTGTACCTGTCCGATGGCAACAGCACGGCCATCGAGGACACGGTGGCGGCGTGGGCGAAGCGGACCGCCGGCGGTTACGAGGACATGGGCCCCATCACCGATGACCCGGCGCTGAAAGGGTACGGCGACAGCAACCTGAAAGTCGCCGGGGAAGGCAATCTCATCGCGGCGGTATGGATCCGGCAGAAGGAGACGGTCGACAAGGATCCGGGCGATCCGGTGCGCAACGAAGACATCGTCCTGATGACGAGCAGCACGGAAATCATGGCGGCGATCTATGATGGCACGAAGTGGACCGTCGAGCGGCTGACGCACAACGACACGCCGGACTTGGCGCCGGTGGTGGCGGTGGGCGGCGGCAAGGTGTTCGTGGCCTACCGCAGCACCGGGCCCTCGAAGGTGGACAACCCGTTTGACTTCTCGCTGCTGGATACGATCGTGTACCAGGTCTATGACGCGGCGGCGAAGAAGTGGAGCGATCCGCGGACGCTGTACAACGGGACGAACGGCACCGTGATGGGGCTGGCCGCGGCGGCGCTGGAAGACGGCACGGCGGCGGTCGCGTATGTCGTGAACGAGGCGCCTGAAGCGCTGGCGGCGGACGGCATGGCCGGCACCGGCAACGAGATTGTCTACGCCGTCATCGACACGGACCTGGCGTTCGGCGCCCCGGATGTCAACCCGGTGCTGAAGAACCTGCAGGTCACCCGCGACGGGCGGACCGACGAAAACCCGCAGATCACGACGGCGGTGTTCCCGGATGACGAAGAGCGGTTCGTGATCGCGTGGCATTCGGCGGAGATGATGGACGGGCAGCTGGAGCATGACATCAAGCTGGTGGCGGTGAACGCGGACGGGGAAGTGTACGGCGGGTTCGTCGACAGCCTGAGCGTCCTGGCGACCCATCAGAGCGTGAAAGTCCAGTCCAACTTCGCGTTTGCGAGGATGAAGCGGGACTGGCGGACCCTCGGCAACCTGTCGATCCTGTGGAAGGAGCCGGAGACGGAGTTCGGCGAAGACGGGATCGTGACGCGGGATTCGATCAAGGCCGTGAAGTTCGGGGCGGAAACACGGGCGGACGGCGGGTACGGCTACTACCTGTCGGGCGTGATCGAGGTGGCCGACATGCCGGACTACACGGCGGCGGACAGCATCGACGCCTACGTGAGCGATCCGTCGGAAAACGAAATCAAGGCGCTGATTCTCGGCACCACGTACACGACGGACGCCCATGAGGAGCACAGGCCGCTGAATCCGGGCAAAGTCGACGGGGACGACGTGCCCGTCCGGGTGATCCGGGAGCAGAGCGCGATGTACACGGCGACGGAGGTTTACGCCAACCGTTTCCGGGTCGATGAGACGGGCTACTCGCCGGGCGAGATCGTGCCCGGGTTCGACCTGCCGATCCGGTTCCGGCTCGTGAACCTGGGCATGGACAGGATCGAATCGGTGACGGTGACGGTCGGCGGGGTCGCGCACCACTTCGCGAAAGGCACGGATCCGGAGCTTCTGGACTTCAAGCCGAACGAAAGCCGGGTGCTGACGGTCTATCACGAAGTGCCGGCGGCGATCAAAGACGAGCCGTACGCGATCGAGGCGGTGTTCGCGGGCGGCGGGCGGCACACGGAAACCGGCACGATCCGGCTGGACGTGCCGGATGTGGGGATTTCGCAGGTGCGTATCGTCGAAGAGAAGGACGGCCGGCGGACGCTGTCGGTGCCGGTCTACAACGCGGGCGGCGCGACGCTGGCGGGCAAGGGCCGGGTCGTGAAGCTGGCGCTGTACGAAGACAACCGGTTCACCGACGAGGTGCGGATCGGCCCGGCGATCGAGATCCGGGACGACGCGGACCTGGCGATGATGGACAACGGCGGCTACGTGACGCAGATCCAATTCGATCTGTTGGGCCACCTGGCGGCGAAGGGCCTGGCGGAACTGCCGGACCAGGGCCTGACGGTGTTCCTGCGGGTCTGGGCGGAAGAAGCGGACGGCAGCGTCGTGGACGAGTTCAACTACGCCAACAACGAGGCGAGCGTCTGGTTCGAGAGCCTGGCGCGGAAGTACGGCGAAGACGGCGTGCTCCTGACGCTGGAGCAGACGAATGACGCCGGCAGGACGACCGTCCGGCTGACGATGCAGAACATGCGGATGGCGCCCGTGGGCGGCGGCAACGTGCTGCTGAACCTGCTGGACGGGAACGGGGCGATCCTCGAGAGCCGGTATGTGGCCGCTCCGGGGCAGCCGCTGACCTTCGGGCCGGAAGAGCGGATCGAAGAGAAGGTCGCGTTCACGCGGCAGGGCGACAGCGTGCAGGCGCTGTACTTCACGCAGAGCGCGCCGGCGGCGGGCGTCGTTCTGGACGAAGTGGCCGTCAGCGGCGTGAAGGTGGAGTTCGATCCGCAGAAGACGAGCTACCGGCTGGCGGCCAGCGACCTGAAGAAGACGACGGTTCTGGCGACAGCTTCCCGGATCGATGCGGCGGTGACGCTGCTCGATGGAAACGATCAGCCGATCGTGTCGGGCACCGGCTTCATCTCCCACGACCTGCCGCTGGAGAGGTCGAAGGCGGGCGCCGAGAACCGGTTCTCCATCAGGGTGGAGGCGGACGGCGACGCGAAGACGTATGAATTCGTCCTGGTGAATACGGAAACGGATTCGCCGAAGCTGGAGCTGCAGCTTGTGGCGCCGAAGAACGCGGACGGAGACTTCGTCGCCGACGTGGACGTCCTCGTGCCGGCGTTCGACGTGGAAGGCTACCGCATCCAGAAACTGCGGTACCGGATCACCAGCCAAGTCGGCGGCGCGACCGCGGACACGGGATGGATCGACGTGCCCTACGACGGGAAGACGGCGGTGACGGTCACGACGGTGAAGGCGGTCGGCAGCCACACGGCGGAAGCGGAAGTGGTGCTCGAAGGCGGCGCGAAGTTCGCCCTGGACCGGGAGACGTTCCGCATCGTCCTGAGCGACTTCGACGCGTCGGCGTCGACGGTGGACGCCGCGCCGAAGACCGTCCTGGCCGACGGCACGTCCGAGGCGGAAATCGTCGTCACGCTGAAGGACCGGTACGGCCACGGGCTGCCGGGACGGACCGTGTCGCTTCGGGCCGACGGCGGCCATTCCGTGATCCGGGCGGTGAACGACGTGACCGACGCCGAAGGCAAGGCGGTGTTCCGGGTGTCGAACGCGCACGTGGAGACCGTCGGGTACATCGCGAAGGATGTGGCGAGCGGCGTCGAGTTTCCGAAGGTGGACGTGCGATTCGTGGCGGGCGTTCCGGATCCCGGGACGTCCAGCGTGGAGGCGGCGCCGCTGCGGGTGGCCGCCGGCAACCGGACCTTCGCGACGGTGACGGTCACGGTGCGGGATGCGAGCGGCCATCCGCTGCCGGGACGGGAAGTGGAACTGTCGGCGGACCGGGCGAACGTGACCATCACGGCGACGGATGGCGGGATGACCGGCGACGACGGGAAGACGGCGTTCGCCGTGCGGAGCGCCCGGTCCGGACCGGTCACGCTGACGGCCGTGGACAAGGCCGGCAGCGTGGTGCTGGGAACGGTCCAGGTCCGGTTCTATTATGAGGAAGAGGCCGAGGAATCGGATGCGGCTCCGGACGATCCGGCGGCGGAGGAACCGGCTTCAGATGATGAACCGGAAGACGGACAGGCGGCGGAGCGGCGCGGCGCATTCAATGAGGCGTTCTTCCCGGTGGACGAACTGCGGAAGCGGATCGCGGACAGGCTGCAGGCGGCTTCGGGCGCGGCGCCTGCGTTCCCGGATGCGGAAGGGCACTGGGCCGCGCGGGCAATCACCCTGCTGGCGATGCTGGATGCGATCCGGGGGTACGAGGACGGCACGTTCCGGCCGGATCGGACGGTGACGAGGGCCGAGGTGGCCTCGATGCTGGCGCGGCTGTTCCCCTTCCCGGCCGATCCGCAGGGAAGCGGCGGTTGGCCGGCGGACATTGCGGGCCACTGGGCGCAGGCGGCAATCCGGCGGCTGGTCGGGCTAGGTCTGATGAGCGGGTATCCGGACGGCACGTTCCGGCCGGATGCGCCGATGACGCGGGAAGAGATGGTGTCCGTCCTGACGAGGCTCCTGGATGGCGACGCATGGAGGCAGGAAGGCCGCGGCGGGTTTGCGGATGAAGCTTACATTTCGGCGTATGCGAAAGAAGCCGTGGAAACGGCGGCCGCGGCGGGCATCGTGAGCGGGTATCCGGACGGCACGTTCCGGCCGAAGGGGCGCATCACGCGGGCGGAGACGGCCAGCATCCTGCTCGCCCTGCTGAAGCTGGATCCGGAGATCAGGGAAATGCTGGAATCGAATGATTGATCCGGCGAAGGGGGCATCCCGCAAGGGGGGCCCCCGCATGCACCCTGCAGGAGGGACGGTTGGCCACTGTCGGCGTCCGCCGTGGCGGGTGCCCCCGCAGACACGTTGCAAGGGGTGTCCTGGGTCTGGTGCTGCAGCGGGATTTCGTTTGCTGCAGAATCGAGGATTCACAATTCAGGATTCAGGAAGAATGGCCCGGATCAGGTTCGGGCTTCATCAAGCGCTTGGCAAAAGGCCCTGGACGACATTCCGGGGCCTTTTGTGTCGGTGCAACGCCAATTCATCGAAGGCGATTGCGGATTCGTCATGCAGCGGCTCCCGGAATCGCTTTCCACACAGTGAAGTGTCGGGCAGCCGGAGACGTTCCGGCGCAGGGCGGAATCCCCGCATTGACAAGACCGCCCGGGGGCGGTACTCTGGTGTTGACTTCCGAAAACGTTTGCGCTGCCTCGTCGCTGCCTGAAATGCGGAAAGGTCGGATTTGCGGAATTTTCTCGATTCCGCGATGCGGCTGGATATGCAGAAATTTTGCGTTCCTGCGATGCGGCCGGGTATGCGGGAATGACTTCTCATTTTCCGCGAAATGCCGATCCGGGCCGATCAGAACACCGCGAATGGATTCGCGTGTCGTTTTGCAGCATAATCATTGAGCAGCATGACGAAGCATGACGGCAAGGGGGATGGCCCGATGGACAAGGCGTTCTGGAAAGAAGCGGTCGTGTACCAGATCTATCCGCGCAGCTTCAAGGACAGCAACGGCGACGGGATCGGCGATCTGCGCGGCATCATCGAGAAGCTGGACTACTTGCAGGAGCTCGGCGTGGACATCGTCTGGCTGAGCCCGGTGTACAAATCGCCGAACGACGACAACGGCTACGACATCAGCGACTACCGCGACATCATGGACGAGTTCGGCACGATGGCCGACTGGGAAGAGCTGCGCGACGGCCTGCACGCGCGCGGGATCAAGCTGATGATGGACCTGGTGGTCAACCACACGTCCGACGAGCATCCGTGGTTCATGGCGTCCCGTTCGTCGAAGGACAATCCGTACCGCGATTTCTATTATTGGCGGCCGGGAAAGCCGGACGGCCGGGAGCCGAACAACTGGCTTTCCTTCTTCAGCGGCTCCGCGTGGGAATATGACGAGAAAACAGGCGAGTATTACCTGCACCTGTTTTCCCGCAAGCAGCCCGACCTGAACTGGGAAAACCCGCGGGTCCGGCAGGAAGTGTACGACATGATGCGCTGGTGGCTGGACCGGGGCGTCGACGGCTTCCGCATGGACGTCATCAATTGCATCTCCAAGGCGGAAGGGCTGCCCGATGCCGGCAGCGACCGGTACGCCTGGGGCGGCGAGTTTTTCCTGAACGGTCCCCGGGTGCACGAGTTCCTGCAGGAAATGAACCGGGAAGTGCTGAGCCGCTACGATGTCGTGACCGTCGGGGAAACGCCGGGCGTGACGGTGGAGGACGCCCGCCTGTATACCGATCCGCGGCGCAACGAACTCAACATGGTGTTCCAGTTCGAGCACATGGGCGTCGATCACGGTCCCGGCGGCAAATGGGACGTCCGCCCGTGGGATTTCAGGGAACTGAAGCGGATCCTGAACAAATGGCAGCTCGGCCTCCAGGGCATCGGATGGAACAGCCTGTACCTGAACAACCACGACCAGCCCCGCATGGTGTCGCGTTTCGGCGACGATGGGAAGTACCGCAAGGAATCGGCGAAAATGCTCGCCACGATGCTGCACACGATGCAGGGCACGCCGTACATTTACCAGGGCGAAGAAATCGGCATGACCAACGTCCGCTTCGGCTCCATCGACGACTACCGGGACATCGAGACGTTGAACATGTACCGGGAGAAAGTGCTGGAGCAGGGCGAAGATCCGCAAAAGGTGCTCAAGGCGATCCATTACATGGGCCGGGACAACGCCCGCACGCCGATGCAATGGGACGACGGCCCGAACGCCGGGTTCACGACGGGCACGCCGTGGATCAAGGTCAATCCGAACTACCGGGACATCAACGTCAAAGAGGCGATGGCCGATCCGGATTCGATCTTCCACTACTACCGCAAGCTGATCGCCCTGCGCAAACGGCACGACATCGTGGTGTACGGCGATTTCGTGCCGCTTCTGGAAGACCATCCGCAAATTTACGCCTACCTGCGGGTGCTCGGCAACGAGCGCTGGCTCGTGCTGCTCAACTTCTTCGGTTCCGAATGCGAGTTCGCGCTGCCGAAGGACGTATCGTTCGCGGACGCCGGGCTCGTGATCGGCAACTATCCGGACGGCGGCCGGCCGCTTGACCGCACCGTGCGCCTGCGCCCGTACGAAGCCAGGGTCTATGCCCTCAAGTGAAGGCTGAACAGCGAAGTCCAGGAAGCGAAAGCCAAGAAATGAGGGCCATGAACAAGGGAAATCCGTGAAAAAGGGAAAGCCAAGACGGTCCCGCCTTCGGGCGGGGCCTTTTTTTTGTCCGCAAAAGCGCTGCGCGGCGAAACCGGGCGGCGGAGCAACGGACGCGGAACGGAAAAAGGGAAAAGGAAACGTTTTCGGAAACGGGTGGCATGAGGTATAAATGAGGTATAAAATAACGGAGATAACGGACTCGAATCGGTCTTGGGCGGACGAGAGCGTCCGGACGAATGCCAATCGGGAGGAGAATGCCGGGATGGGATTGGTCGCCTTTCTTTTTTGGCTGGCTGTCAGCCTTGTGCTGCTGGTCCTGTTTTTTGTGGCGCTGTTTGTGGTCATCCAGAACGCCGTCAACGAATCGGAACTGGCCAAAGACGTTCGGGAACTCAAGACGCTGCTGGAAAGGCTGGCGGCAGATGCGGCGGCCGGCGGCGGCTTTCCTGATGCCTCCCGCGGCGCAGAAACGGCGCATCGGGCCAGCCGGGCGGAACAGGAAGGGGAAGACGGCGAATTCGAGCCGTGCCCGGGGTGCGGCCAGCGGGTGCGGCCGGCGGATGAGGCGTGTCCCTCCTGCGGATTGACGCTCATTTTGCGGGACGACGGGGAAGCGGATGGAGAAATGGACAGAGAAACGGCTTGGGAAACGGATGGAGAAACGGCTGGCGGAACGGACGGAAGAGAGGCATCAAGACGGGACGGGGAACCGGACCGGGCCTGATGCAAACGCGTGCAACGTGCGGAGAAAGCGGGTGGCGGCATGTGCAAACGGGTGGAAACCCGCGAGATTGAAGCGAAAACCATATTGACGAAGGCGCAGGGGTATCTGGACGCGGGGTTTACCCATTCGCTCAATCCGTATGCCGGGTGCATCTTCGCGTGCAAATATTGCTACGTGCGGGAGCTGCCCGTCCAGAAGTTCAGGGAACAGCCGTGGGGCGACTGGCTGGACGTGAAGGTGAACGCGGCTGAACGGTACCGGGAAGAAATGGCCGGGCTGCGGCGCAAGGGCCAACCGGTCCGCCTGTTCATGTCCTCGGCGACGGATCCGTATCAGCCCGCCGAACGGGAGGCGAAGGTGACCCGGCGCCTGCTGGAAGCGATGCTGGAGGCGCCGCCGGATTCGCTCGTCGTCCAGACGCGGAGCCCGCTCGTCGCCCGGGATGCGGATCTCCTGGCCCGGCTGGCGGGTTTGTGCCGGGTGGTCGTCTCGATGACGATCGAAACGGACCGGGAAGACATGAAGCGGCTGTTTGCCCCGTCGGCGCCGGGCATCGGTCTCCGGATGAAGGCGCTGAAAGAGGTGCACGACGCGGGAATTCCGACCCAGGCGGCGGTGTCGCCGGTGCTGCCGTTCACGCCCGAGTTTCCCAAAAAGCTGCTCGGCATCGCCGACCGGATCTGGATCGACACGATGGCCATCGGCGACGGGGAGCGGGGACGGCGGTCGGAACGGCTCGGGATGCCGCGGCTGTTTGCGGAGCACGGCCTTTCGGACTGGTATGCGCCGGATCTCCATGTCCGCGTGAAGCGATATTTTGCCAAGTTTTTCCCGGAAGAACGGATCCGCGTTTCGAAGGAGGAGGCGTATCCTGAACGGCGGGCGCCGGACGGGCGGCCGGCCGCCGGTTCGGCGGCCGACGGATCGCCCGGCGGCGAAGGACGGTGAAGGCACGGCCGGGGGCGTCACAACCGGAACCCGTTCAAGGTTCCACCGGAATGAGCCGGCCGAATCCGCAGCTGTTGATGACCTGGCCGGTGCCGGGGAAATCGCGATGGAATTTTCGATCAACTTGAAAAAGCTGTCACAAGATGGCATGTCCAATGCATGGCGGCGAAATGTGAAAGAAGGCCAAAAAAAACGCCGTGAGGCGGGCGATCCGCCTCACGGCGTTTTGTGCCGGACAGTGGTCGAACGGCGTCGGAAAACGGCGGAACGGCACAGGAGCCGTTGTCGGACGGACCATGACGCGGGCGGTTTTTGCAGTGCGCGTGATGTGTCCGTCAGCCCGCCGTTTAGGCTGTCCCGGTTTGCCCGGCTTGCCCCGCCGCCGCGGGGTCGCCGGTTTTCCCGCCCCCGCGGCCGAAGGCAAACACGAGGGCGGGCAGAATCGTCAGCGCGAACACGAGGCACAGCGTCGTGTCGATCACCGTGGTGATGCCGAATTCGCGCAGGACGGGGAAATCGACGAAAATCAGCGTGGAGAAGCCGACGATGACGGTCAGGCCGGAGGCGGTGATCGCCTGGCCGACCTTCGAAATGGCCGTCCGGATGGCGTCCTTCTCGTCCGCGCCGTGTTCCCGCTCTTCCCGGTACCGCTCCATGACCAGCACCGTGAACTCCGTGCCGATGCCCATGACGAGGCTCGAAAGGGCGATCGTGAGCGGATTGTAGTTGATGCCGAGCAGGAGCAGGACGAGCGGCACGAGCCCGAGCACGAACGCGATGGGCAGCACGGTGAACAGCGGCTCCCGGATCCGGCGATAGATGAGCAGGAGGCCGGCGACGATGACCGCCACGCCGAGCCCTTTGATCAGCGCCGTGTTGGCGCTGATGTTGTCCACGCCGACGGCGGCCAGCACCATCGTGCCGGCCGGCGAGAAGGCGACGCCCGCCGGCGGGTTCGCCGCCAGGGCCGTCCGTTCGATTTCCTCCAGCAGGGCCAGCTGCTCGGCGGACGGCATGTCGGGATCGATCTGCACCTGCAGGGCGGCGTACCGGCGGTCTTCGCTGACCAGGGTGCGCAGCATCGAGGCGGGCAGCCCGCCGACGGCGCGGTCGATGTCGGCCTGGGCCGCTTCCGTCACGTCCACGCCCACCGTGCCGAGCACGGACGCCAGGGAGCGGACGCCTTCCACGCCCGCAAAATGCCCGGCCACCCGTTCTTCCACGGCGGACAGCCAGGCCAGCACGTCCCGGTCCGCCGCATCCTCCGCTTCCACCAGAAATTGCAGGTAGGTGACGGAACCGGCGATGTCCTGCAGCTCCCGCGAGTGGACGAGGCCTTCCATGTCCTGCGGGATCATGTTCAGCATGTTCGTTTCCGTCACCAGCTTGCGGTCGGACCAGAACCCGACGCCCGCCAGCAGGACGGCCGCGATCAGCAACGGGACGGCCGCCTTGCGGACGAAGCCGGAATACCGGTACAGGAAGCCGGACAGCTTCGTGTCCGAAATCGCCTTCCGGCGACCGTTCGCCGTCTTTCCTCGGCGATCCGCCAGGGCGAACGTGGCGAACATGAGTGCCAGTTCCACCGCGTAGCAGACGACGGCGCCGAAGGCGAGCACGAGGCCGAACTGCTGCATCATCGGCGACTTGGACAGGAGCATCGTCAGGAAGCTGGCGGCCATCAGCACGACGGCGATGCCGACGGCGGGGCCGATGTGCCGCGCCGCCCGGGCCGCCGCCTGTTCCGCATGGAATCCGCTGTTCCGGTATTCTTCTTCATACCGGTTGTGGAACTGCACGCCGAAATCGGTGCCGAGCCCGATGATGATCGGCAGCGTCGCCATCGTGGCGATGGAGACGGGAATGCCGGTCCAGCCCATGAAGCCGAACGTCCAGACGAGGCCCACCAGCACATAGGCGAGGGACACGAGCCGGCGCCGCACGGGGAAAATGAGGTACAGCGCGGCGATCATGAGCAGGACGGACAGCACCAGCATGAGGGCCATCGATCCCATCACTTCGCCTTCGATCCGGCTGTAGATGGCATGGTTGCCCGCCAGTTTGACGGTGAGGCCGTCGTCCAGGCCCGTCTCCTTGACGAGGGCTTCAACCGCCGCCATCATCTCCTCGCTGTCCGCCATGTCCAGGCCTTCGGCGGTGATCAGCTGGATGATGACGTGATTGGCGTTTTCCGGCAGCAGCAGGGCCAGCGCTTCGGGCACCTTGCCGTCGTCCGAAAAGACGGCGGCCCGGAGCGTCTCCGAGTTCCATTCCTCCACCGGCGGCAGGGCTTGCAGCACGGCCGCCTGCATCGACCGGATCTGTTCCTCGTTCAAAAGGGTCATCGCGTATTGCGCGGCGGCCTCCTGCTGCTCCGGCGTCAGCACGGCCGCGAGCGCCTCCTGAAGCTGCTCCCGGTCCATCGAGGACAGCAGCATCTGCAGCTGTTCCGGATTCATCGCGGCCATGCCCGCCGGCGACGGTTCCGGCATCGGCGCCGCCATGTACAGCTGCTGCAGCTGCTCCGGCGGCAGCAGGTCCATGAGCATCTCGGCTTGCGTCTCCGGCGGCGCTTCCAGGATCATTTGCTGCTGTTCCGGCGTCAGCGCCTGCAGGATCATTTGCTGCTGCTCCGGCGTCAAAGCGGGCATGGCCATCGATTGCGGCTGATCCGGCGGGAACGCCCCGGCGGGCATCGTTTGCTCCGTGGCATCCGCCTCCGCAGCCATTTGCTGCTGCTCCGGCGTCAAGGCCGGCATGGCCGTCGGCTGCGACGGATCCGCCGGCATGGCGTACGCAGGCATCGGCAGCGCGCCGGAGGCGGCGAGCATCGCCGCGAGCTTGGCCAGCTGTTCCTCGCCGAGCAGGGACTGGCTGTAGGCGGCGACTTGCCGCTCCTGCTCGGGCGTGAGGCTTTGCATCAGCTCCTGCCGGATCGCCTGAAGCTTCTCCGCGGGAATTTCCTTCTCGATCACCCGGGCCAGCTCGGCGTTGTCCGGCGAAAAGAACGCCGTCGCCATGTCCGAGCCGAGCAGGTCCCTCAGCAGGATGACGTAGTCGACCGCCCCGGTGATGTGCGGAACGTCCCCCAAGGCCCGGTCGGTGAAGGCGGCCATTTTTCGCGCCGTTTCCCGCGAAACGAGCCGCTCCGGATCGCCCTGCAGCAGCACGTACACCCCTTCGCCGCCGAAATGCCGTTCAAACGTGATCGTATCCTGGTACACCTTCGATTTGCTGCTGACAAAGGATTCGTTGCCCAGATAGATGTCGATGCGGAAAATGCCGGCCGCAAAAAAGACGGTCAGCACCCCGACGACCGCCAGACAGGCTGCCGCCCGCCTGGCGACAAAACGTCCGATTTTTTCGAATGCCCCAAGCATCCGTCTCTCTCCCTCCTCCACATCCTCAATGTAGCAAGCGGCAAGCGTCCATTTCAAAAAACAAAATGAGATGACTGTCGCACCATGCGACAATCATCTCATTGTGTCGAGCCGGGCACCGGTCCGCCGAAGCGGATCGGGTCAGTCCAGCAGCACGTGGGCAAAGATGTCCAAAATTTCATCCTTCCGGTAACGGTATTCGCCGCTGATCCATTTTTGCAGGATGGTGATGAACGCGGTGGCGTAAATGTCGCAGACGACGCCCGGGTATTTGGACGCCTTCAGTTTGAGCGACAGCGGGTCGCTGCGGTGCCGGGCGTGCTCGCGGATCAGGCCGGCGGCGATTTCCACCAGGCTGTTGAACAGGAGGTGGCTGTCGTCGCCGAGCAGCGTGTGCTCGAACAGGGTCCGGTTGTCCGCCACGTAATCGACCAGCATCCGGAACACGTCGGTGTCCGACTGCCGTTCCAGCAGGGCCAGCTCTTCCGCCAGATGATAGACGAAATCTTTCAGCAGGTGATACTTGTCCTCGTAATACCGGTAGAACGTCGTCCGGTGGATGAGGGCGTCGTCGCAAATGTCCCGGACGGTGATGGCGGAAAACCGCTTCGCCTGCAGCACGTTTTTGAAGCTTTGCAGGATCTGGCGCCGGGTGCGCTCGGTGGTGTACGGCATGTCCCATCGTCCTTTTCCGTGCGGTGGCGTTTTTTATGGTTTTCGCGTTGATTCCCTTTCCAGTATACACCATCCCGGAACCGGACCCAAAAGGCGGCAGGATTCGGGGCGCGACCGGTGAAAAAGGGAAGGAGAAGGGAGTGGCGGACATGGAACACAGGCTCTGGTACAAACGGCCGGCAGAGCAGTGGGAGGAGGCGCTGCCGGTCGGCAACGGGCGGCTCGGCGCGATGGTGTTCGGCAAAACCGGCCGGGACGTGCTGCAGCTGAACGAGGATTCCCTCTGGTACGGCGGGCCGCGCGAGCGGCACAATCCGGACGCGAAGGCCCATTTGCCGCGCATCCGCGAGCTGATCTTCGCCGGCAGGGTGAAGAAAGCGGAGCAGCTCGCGCTCCATGCGCTGGCGGGCATTCCGGAAACGATGCGCCATTACGTGCCGCTCGGGGACCTTTTTCTGGACTTTGGCCACGGGGAAGGCGGGGAGCCGGTGCCGGACTACCGCCGGGAGCTGGATTTGGAGAAGGCCGTCGTCCGCGTGTCGTACCGGTGCGGCGGCGTGGCGTACACGCGGGAGGTGTTCGCGAGCTTCCCGGACCAGGTGATCGCCGTCCGCATCGCGGCCGACCGGCCGGGGGCGGTCGGCTTCACGGCGCGGTTTTGCCGGATGAATGGGCATTATGTGGAGCGGATCGAAGCCCGCGGCGGCCATCGGATCGCCATGAAGGGCAACGCCGACGGCGCCGGGGGCGTCGATTTCTGCGCGGCGGTGCACGGCGAAGCGGCCGGCGGACGGGTGCGGACGATCGGGGAATATCTGATCGTGGAAAACGCCGACGAGGCGGTGCTTTATCTCGCGGCCGCCACCACGTTCCGGGAAGCCGATCCGGAAAGGGGCTGCCTGGCCCGCCTGGATGCGGCCGTCCGCAAAGGATACGGCGCGGTGCGGGCGGACCACGAGGCGGACGCGGCGGCCCTGTTCGGGCGCGTGGCGCTGGACCTGGGAGCGCCTCCCGCCGAAGCGGCGGGGCTCGACACCCGGGAGCGGCTGGAGCGGGTGAAGGCCGGCGGTGACGATCCGGCGCTGGCCGCGCTCTATTTCCAGTTCGGCCGGTACCTGCTCATCGCCTCGAGCCGCCCGGGATCGCTGCCGGCCAACCTGCAGGGCATCTGGAACCCCCATTTCCTGCCGCCCTGGGGGAGCAAATACACGATCAACATCAATCTGCAAATGAATTACTGGCCGGCGGACGTCTGCAATCTGTCTGAATTGAACGAGCCGCTGTTCGATTTGATCCGGCGGCTGACGGTTTCGGGGAAGAAGACGGCGGCGGCCATGTACGGCTGCCGCGGCGCCGTCGCCCACCACAACACCGACATCTGGGCCGACAGCGCGCCGCAGGATGCCGTCGCCTCGGCGACGCACTGGCCGACGGGGCTCGCCTGGCTGGCGCTGCACGTGTGGGATCATTATCTTTTTACGGGGGACCGGGATTTCCTCGCGCGGCACTATGAAACGCTGAAGGAAGCGTCCCGGTTCATGCTGGACTTTCTCGTGGAAAGCCCGGAAGGGGAACTGGTGACGTGCCCGTCGGTGTCGCCCGAAAACCTGTACCGGCTGCCCGGCGGGGAGGCCGCCGCCCTGACGTACGGCCCGACGATGGACAATCAGATCCTCCGGGCGCTGTTTGCCGCCTGCCGGGAGGCGGCGGACATTCTCGGCGTCGACGGCGATCTGCGGCGGGAACTGGAGGCGGCGGCCGCCCGGCTGCCCAAAACGAAAATCGGGAAAAACGGGACCATTCAGGAATGGGTGCACGATCACGAGGAGGCCGAACCGGGCCATCGGCACATCTCCCACTTGTTCGGGCTTCATCCCGGCACCGAAATTTCGGTGTTCCGCACGCCGGAACTGGCCGCGGCCGCCCGCAAGACGCTGGAGCGGCGTCTCGCCCACGGCGGCGGGCACACGGGATGGAGCTGCGCCTGGATCATCAATTTCTGGGCGAGGCTGCTGGACGGGGAGAAGGCGGCCGAATACGTGCAGACGCTGCTCGCCAAGTCCACGCTGCCGAACCTGCTGGACGACCACCCGCCGTTCCAGATCGACGGCAATTTCGGCGGCACGGCGGGCATCGCCGAGATGCTGCTGCAAAGCCATGACGGCGAACTGCATCTGTTGCCGGCGCTGCCGGCGAAGTGGCGGGACGGTCGCGTGAGCGGGCTGCGGGCAAGGGGCGGCTATGCGGTGGATTTGCGGTGGACGGACGGAAAGCTGCGGGAGGCGGTCATCACGGCGGACCGCGGCGGCCTCTGCCGCGTGCGCGGACAGGGCAGGACGTGCGAAACGGCCGAGTTCCGGACGGAAGCCGGCCGCTCGTATCTCGTGACCATGCGGGACGGCGGGCTGCGGGTGGACGAACGCCCGTGAAGCGGTGAACCATCTTTTTACAAGAACGGAACCCTCATTTGACGTTCCCGTGACAATCGCCTGCTACAATGCGGGACGAAATCATCGGGAGGTGCGGAAGATGAGGGTTTCTTTTTTTGACCGTTGCAGACGCTTCATCGTGCTGATGCTGGCGGCCGCGCTTTTGGCCGCGCCGGCGGGCTGGCCGGCCGGCCCGGGACAGGCCCGGGCGGCGGACGGCGAAGCGGGCGCGAAGGCGGCCGGGGCGCCCGACATTTACATCGCGCCCGTTGACCGGGCGCAGTTTCTGGCGGGCGCCCTGTTCGATTTCCGGGTCGAGCTGCGCCACCTTGAAGCGCCGCCCCGGAAGGTGCGCATCACGATCAACGGAACGGATGCGGAAGCCTTCTTCGGCAAGACGTTTGCGGTTGCAAACGACACGGAAGACAGCGTCTCGTACACCATCCGCGGCGTGGCCTTCAGCCGGGCGGGCGACTACGCGGTGCGCGTCGAGGCGGACGGCGCGGTCCGCACGATCCGCTACCGGGTGGTGACGGCGGACCAATACGGCAAAAAGGCCAAAAACGTCATCTTTTTCAACGGCGACGGCATGGGATTTCCCGTCATCACGGCGGCCCGCATTTTGTCCAAAGGGCTGACGGAAGGCAAGTACAACGGACTGCTGGAGATGGACACGATGGACGTGCACGGGGTCGTCACCACGAGCGGCCTCGACTCCATCGCCACGGATTCGGCCAACAGCGCCAGTGCCTATGCCACGGGGCACAAGGGGGAAATGAACGCCCTCGGCGTGTATCCGGACAACACCCCGGACAGCCTGGACAACCCGCGGGTGGAAACGATCATCGAAATGCTCAAACGGAAAACCGGCAAGGCGACGGGCATCGTCTCCACCGCAGAGATCGTGGATGCTTCGCCCGCCGCGGGCGTCGCCCACACCCGCCGGCGCGGCGACAAGGCGGAAATTGCCGAAATGTTCTACCAGGTCCAGCCCGATGTCATCCTGGGCGGCGGGTCGGCCTATTTTCTTCCCCAGTCGGTGTCGGGATCGAGCCGGAAAGACGACAAGGACCTGTTCCGGATGTTCGAGGAAGCCGGCTACACCATCGTGGAGAACCGCACCCAGCTTCTGAATGAGGGCGCCAGGGCGGACAGGCTGCTCGGGTTGTTCCATCTCGGCAACATGGACCCCTACTACGACCGGTCGACGAACAACGCGGCGGTGCTCGGCGATTTCACGGACCAGCCGACGCTGTGGGAAATGACGCAGACGGCCATCGACATTCTGAAAAGGAACGAGGAAGGGTTTTTCCTGATGGTGGAAGCCGGCAGCATCGACAAGCAGCTGCATCCCCTCGACTGGGAGCGGGCGGTGCTGGAAGCCATCGAGCTGGACAAGGCCGTCGGCGTGGCGAAACGGTTCGCCGAGGAGCACGGCGACACGCTGGTCGTGGTGACCGCGGACCACGCCCACTCCATGAGCATTACGGGCACGTACTGGGAAGGGGACGGCAAGAGCGGCCGGGATGCGGTCCGCGTCTACGAGCAGGCCGGCTTTCCGACCTACGCGGACGCCGACGGCGACGGTTTTCCGGACGAGATGGACACGGAGCGGAAACTGGCCGTCCATTTCGCCAACCACCCCGACTACTATGAAGACTACCGGATGGATCCCGTGCCGGTGACGCCGAACGTGAACGGCGCGCCGAATCCCGCCAAGCTGCTCGATCCCGACGATCCGGCGCGCGACCGGTTCCTGCAGACCGGGCCGATCAACGGATCGACCGGCGTGCACACCATCGAGGACGTGCCGCTGATGGCCCACGGTCCGGGATCCCATTACTTCGGCGGCGTGCTGGACAACACGGAGGTGTTTTTCGCCATCGTGAACGCCATGGGGCTTTCGCTGACCGGCGACGCCGGGAAGGCGCCGAAGGGCGGATTCGTCCAGCTTCGCCCGTTCGTGGAATCGCTGGGCGGCTCGCTCGTCGCAGGCCCGAACGGGGACACCGTCGAGATCGCGCTCGGCGGCAAGCGGCTCCGGATCGACCTGACGAGCGGGGAAGCCGTGGTGGACGGCGAGCGGATCCGGACGGACGTCATCGTGCAGGGAAACCATAGCTACGTCCCCGTGTCCTTCGCCGAAAAACTGCTCGGCCTGATGGACCGCAAGCCTTGAGGCGGAAGTTGGCGGCAAACGCGGACAAAGATCGAATTTGCGGGGTGATCGTCATGCCCAGGACGGGACGTTCCTGCTGCCGGAAAGCGCCGGCCTTCATCGCGCTGGCCGCCGCATGGGCCATCGTCGCCGGGTGCAGCCCGCCGGCCTCCCGCGCCGCGGAGCCGGCGGGCGCCGGCATCGGGGAACCGGGGCGCGCGGAGCCGGCCGGTGAAGCGCCGAATCGGGAAGCGGCAAGCGGGGAGAATGCACCGTCACCGGACCATGGACCGCCATCCGGGGAAGGCCGGCTGCCCGGCGGCGGGCCGCAGCCGGAAGATGGGGCGCAAAAACCGGGGGATGTCCGGAACGATGACGACGATGCGGGCGGTGCGGATGATGGTGCGGACGATCGGAAACGGGCGGAAGGAGGGGAACCGGCCGGCGAAAACTCGCCGTCCGCGGAGACGGACGCGCGGCGGAATCCGGCCGGGGCGGAGGTGCGGCGCAAACCGGAACAAACGGAGGACGAACCGAAGCCGGCGGCCGGCCAACCGGCACGGGACGGCGACAACGTGCTGAAATTCGGGGACCTGTACGCCTCCGTCGGCGTCCGGGGCGTCCGGTTTTCCGACAAGGTGCTCGCCCTGACCGGCGAAAAAGTGGAGATGACGGGCTACATGGCGCCTCCCCTGACCGCCGGTGCCCGGTTTTTCGTCCTGACGAAGGCGCTTATGGCCGTCTGCCCGTTCTGCTCGACGGACGAAGACTGGCCGGCGGACATCGTTGTCGTCTATTTGCCCGACGGCGACGAGCTCCGTCCGACCGAGCATCCGGTGAAAGTGACGGGAACCCTGGAAACGGGATCCTACACGGACGAAGAAACGGGATTCGTCAGCCTGGTGCGCATCCGCGCCGACAGGGTGGAGGTGCTGGACTGATGCTGGAAGTCCATGGACTGGTGAAGACATACCCCCCGGCCTCGCGCGCCGGCAATCCGGTGACGGCGCTCATGATCGACAGCTGGATCGTGCGCCGGGAGGAACGCGTGGCCCTCGCCGGACCGAGCGGATCGGGCAAAAGCACCCTGCTCAACCTGATCGCCGGTCTCATCCGGCCGACGTCGGGCAGCATCCGGCTCGGCGGGGTGGACTTGACCCGGTTGGGCGAAAAAGAGCGGGACGCCATCCGCACGAGGCAGATCGGCATCGTGCTGCAGTCGTTCCATCTGCTGCCCGGCTTCACCGCCCTCGAGAACGTCATGCTGCCGCTTGCTTTCGCCGGCATCAAGGGACGGGAGCGGGAGAAGAGAGCCCGGCGGTGGCTGGAGCGCGTCGGCCTCGGGGAGCGGATGCACCATCAACCGCATCAGCTCTCGAACGGCGAACAGCAGCGGGTCGCCGTCGCGCGGGCCCTCGCGCACGAACCCGGGCTCGTGCTCGCCGACGAGCCCACCGCCAGTCTGGACGAACCGAACGCGTTGCACATCGTCCGCCTGCTGATGGACGTGTGCATGGAGCAACGGGCGTCGCTGATCGTGTCGACGCACGATTCCCGTCTGCTTTCCCTGTTCGGCAGAATCGTCCGCCTGTCGGACGGCCGGCTTGTGTCTGATGAAACCGTCCGAAAACCCGGGGAGGCCGTTTGCGATGCCGCTGGCTAGAATCGCCTGGCGAAATGTGAAGCAGCGCAGGCTGCAAACCTGGATCACCGTTGTCGTCACCGCCATCGGCCTGTCCATGGCCATGAGCGCGGCGCTTCTTGCCGCCGGGCTGGAAGACGGGCTGGCCGATGCGACGAAACCGTACGGCATGCTCGTCGGCAGCAAGGGCAGCGCCCACCAGCTCGTGTTCAACACCATTTATTTGATGGACACTCCGCTGGCCAATCTGCCGCTTTCGTACATGCGGCAGCTCGAAAGGGACGAACGGGTCCGGCGAGTGGTGCCGTTCGCCATGGGCGACCATTACCAGGGCTTCCGCATCGTGGGAACGAGCGGGCAGTTTTTTGACCTCCGGCCTTCGCCGGGGGAGGCGCCCGCCTTCCGGGTGGCCGACGGGCGCCGGTTCGAACGCCCCTTCGAGGCGGTCATCGGCCGTCGGGTGGCCAGGGCGACGGGATTGGCCGTCGGCGATGAATTCCGGTCCGGTCACGGCGTCACGGATCGTCCGGAAGAAAGCGAAAACCACGCCGATCATCCCTACGTGGTCGTCGGCGTGCTGGCGGAAAGCGGCCTACCCGCCGATGCCGGCATTTTCGTTCCGCTGGAAAGTTACTGGATCAGCCACGGACAGCATGGGGCGGCCGGCGAAGCGGGGAGTGCCGGGACCGGGGAAGAGGGAGGAGAAAAGCGGGGCGTCACGGCGCTGCTTGTGGAACCCGTCAGCTACGCGCACTTGATGCAACTGTACGCGGACATCAACCGGTCACCGCTTGCGCAGGCGGTGTTTCCCGGTCAGGTGCTGGCGAAGGTGTACGACATGATCGGAACCGGACACCAGGCGCTCGGAACCGTCGGCCTCCTGGTGCTCGTCATGGCGGTCCTGACCGTGCTGCTGTTCCTGTACAGCGCAACCCTCGAAAAACGGCGCCCGATCGCCATCCTGCGGGTCATCGGCGCCGGCCGTCGCCGCATCTTTGCCATGGTGCTGGCGGAGACGGCCGTCGTCCTCGCCCTGGCCACCGTTCTGGGCATCGCGCTGACCGCCGTTTTCAGCGTGGCCGGCTCGTGGCTGATCGGCCGGCAAAGCCCGCTGGCCGTCAAGCCCGCCGTGTCCGGCCAGGCATTCGTTGCCCTCGGCGTGGTCTGGGCGCTTGGATTGGCGGCGGCCGTCGCTCCCGCCCTGGCGGCCTGCCGGACGGAGCCGGCCCGCCATCTTGCGGCGGACTGACCGTCCGCCGGAAAGGCCGGACGCGGCCGCCCGGTCAGTCCCGCCCAACCCCGGACGCCATCGCCAAATCCAGCGATTGCTCCAACGTCTTAAGGTCCAGGACGCCGAACTGCACGTCCGCGATCGTGCCGCCGGCATCGATGAACAGAAACACGGGGACGTACGGATAATTGCCGAACAGCTCCCGGACGCCGTCCGCCGGCCCCGCGAGGACGATGCCTTCCGGCGCGCCGGAGCCGCTTTCCGCAAGGTAGGCCCGAATTTCCTCCGGCGTGTTGGAAGGAAACGCCTGCACAAACACCGCATCCGGCCGCCTGGCGGCCGCTTCCTCCACGACGGGCTGGACGGCCTTGCAATACGGACAGGTCGTCTTGGCAAATTCCAGGACGACGGGCTTTCCGAGGAAAGAGGAGAGGGCCGTTTCGCGGCCGTCCAGATCCGTCATGACGGCGTCCGGCATCCCGGTGCCGATCATCTTCCGGATGTAGGCTTCCATCAACACTTCGGGAGACGTGTCGCCTTCCTCGCGCTCGGCCGCACCGTCCGGCCGGTCATTGGCGCCGCAACCCGCGAGCAGCATCAGCATAAGGAGCGCCGCGGCAAGCGCCAACACGGCCATGGCCGACCGGAACAACCGTTTCCCGCCGCGAACCTCCCCATATTCACCCCGCGTTTTCTCCGGGGCGTTTTCCGTGCTTTGATCCATGTCTGTTCCCGTCCTCTCCGGGGATGTTTCGATGGTTCCCTTTCCGGTGGCGGATTTCCCTCCAAATTACCATTCCCGGGCTCCCCGCCGCATTGACTTTTGTCATCCCGGACGTGCCCCTTTTTGAAATTGGAAGAAAAACCGAGCATCAGGGAGAAAAAAGAATAAATACTCTGAAAATTGACATAATCATATGCAAGAAGGTCAACAAAGGTCAAGACAACGCGTTGATGCAGGGCGCCAGACGGGCTATACTAAAGTCAAGGAAAGTCAAAGTCAAACCTGGCGAATTTTCTTTGGAGGTGGTCGATGATGTTTGGCCTGACACCGTACAGAAAGCGGAACAACTGGCTGGACGGGCGCGACGGCTGGAATCCGTGGGACGAGGTGAACCGGGCGTTCGAGGAATTGTTCAACGGCGCCTGGCCGGCGCCGTTCTTCCGGCCGGATGGCGGGATGCGCGTGGACATCCGGGAAACGGACAAGGAATATGTCGTGGAAGCGGAAATTCCCGGCGCCAACAAGAAAGACATCCAGCTGGACATCCAGGACGGCGTCCTGACGATTGCGGTGAAGCGCGACGAGCAGGTGGACGTGGAACGGGACAACTACATCCGCCGGGAAAGACGGTTCACCGGCATGAAGAGAAGCTTCCGTCTCGACAACGTGAAGGAAGAAGACGTGAAGGCCGCCTACAAGGACGGCATCCTGACGATCACTCTGCCGAAGCGCACCCCCGGCCGGAAAGGCCGCTCCATCGAGATCGACTGAATCATGCGCCCATCGCCTCCGGCTTGCCTCCGGGGGCATTTTTTTGGCTGCGGGACTTTCCGGGCGGGCGCACATATCGAACCGGCTGGAAGACATACAATGGTACGGCATGACGGGACGATGCGTCCGGCCGGGCGGCGGGGCCGGACAGTCGGGAAGCGGAGGGGTGAAGGGAAGGAAAAAGAAGGAATTTGACAATTTGTGCAGAAATGAGTCTGCGCTTCAGATTTTTTCGCGAGGGAGGTATTACGGTTTTGGAAGAAAACGTCGGTCTCGCCATTTTTCTCGGCTTGTTCGGCTTCATCCTGTACATCGGCCTGATCGCGCTCGGGTTGTTCCTGACCTATCTGATCATCAAGTGGGCCATCAACCGGTCGAGGGTGAACGAAAACCTCGAGGCGCTGCGCCGCGATATCCAGCAGCTGAACGCCCGTCTGCAGGCGTTGCAGCCGGCGGGCGGCGCAGGCAGCGCAGGCGGAGCAGCTGTTCCTTCCGCCGCGCAGAACCCGGCATCCCGGCCGGATCAGCATAACGGATGACCCGGAAGCAAAATGGGCCGGGAGCCTTTGGCTCCGGCCCTTTTCCATGGTGCGGGAAGCTGCCGGGAGCGCCGGGAAGGCTGCCGCGGGTACTGCCCGGGAGAAGCGGCGTCTCACGGGGAAAACGGCGGTTCGTCGGGTTTCTCCAGGGTCACCCGGAGGGAGACGGTTTCGCCGACGACCAGTTCCGTGCCGGCGACCCGGTAGGCGCTGCCGGCCAGCTGCACCCGGCCGGTGAGCCGGAGCAGGAACGCCAGCTGTTCCACGTCGGGCTCCTCCCGCTCCAGGACGGTCCGGTCGGGCAGCACCCAGCGCACGTTCATCGGCCCGCATCCTCCTTCCGACGGCGCCGTTCCCGCATGCGGTGCCGCACCTCGAGGACAAGGGCCAGCAGCACCACGGGAAAGCCCACGATCCAGACCGCGATCTGCTCTTTCCACATCATGGAGGATCACCTTCGCCCGTCTTGAATTTCCATGAATGTATCCCGATGACAATATCATATATTGAAGAAAAGTCAAAATTCAACACCTGAATCGAAAAATTGTCAACATTCTTTGGGCGGTTCGGCCGTTGCCCTTATACTGGGAACAAGAGGTGATGGGCGTTGACGTTCGGGGGGCGGCTGAAGCAGGCGCGGACCGGAAAACGGCTCACCCAGAGCCAGGTGGCGGACATGCTCGGCATCGATTTCACGACGGTTTCCAAATACGAAAACGACCGTTCGCAGCCGGATTACGACACGCTGCTCCGGCTGGCCGGCCTTTACGGCGTCTCGGTGGACTGGCTGCTCACGGGCCAGCAGCCCGGGGACCTGCCGGGGAACCGGATCATCATCAACGGCGAAAGCGAAGAGCTGACCGACGAAGAGGCGCTGCATCTGCGGGACAGTCTGGAAATGTACCGGCTGCTCAAGGCGAAGCGGATGCGGGAGGCGTCCGGATCGCCGAAGCCGGACAGGAAGAAAACGGGCGGCACCGGGAAGCAAGCCTGAGCGGAACCGTTCGGGCGTTTTTGCCGTTTGCCGGTTCGCCCGGCCGGGAAAGGCATCAAAGCACGGGGGGATGGATGATGGACGTTCTGGAAGCCATCGAGACGCGCCGGGAAATCACGGCGTTCAGGCCGGACCCGATTCCCGGAGGCGTGATGGAACGGCTGAAGCGGGCGTTGTACCTGGCGCCGGCGGGCAACAATCTGCCGTCCCGCGAATTCATCGTGGTGACGGATCGCGCGACGCTCGACGGCCTGGCGGAGACGACGCCCTACATGGCATGGCTCCGGCAGGCGGCGGCCGGCGTCGCCATCGTTGCCAATCCGAAGGTGAGCAAGTACTGGCTGCAGGATGCGTCCATCGCCGGCGCCTTCCTGTGGCTCGCCGCCACCGCCGACGGGCTCGGCGCCGCCTGGGGCGCGGTGTACCATTCGGAGGATGCCGGGGAGTCGGCGCGCCGGGAAACCCATGTGCGGAATCTGCTGGGCGTTCCGGACGAATACCGGGTCGTGGCGGTCATCGGCCTCGGATATCCGGCGGCACGGCCGCCGGCGAAGGACATGCATCCGCCGGAGCGGGTGCTGCACCGGGAATCGTTCGGCCGGGCGTAGCCGGTCGGCGACGGGGGGATTCCCGATGAACCTGCATCATCTGAAATACATCGTCGAAGTGGCCCGGGCGGGGTCCATCTCGCTCGCCGCCGAAAACCTGTTCATGAACCAGCCCAACCTGAGCAAGGCGATCCGCGAAGTGGAAGCGGAAGTCGGCGCGGTCATTTTCCGGCGGACGCCGAAGGGCATCGTGCCCACGGAGCGGGGGGAAGCGATCATCGCTTATGCCGAGCGGATCCTCCGCGAAATCGAAGACATGAAGGCCTTGTGCAGGGAAGACCGCCAGAGCGGGATCTCGTTCAGCCTGCGCGCCCCGCGGTCGGGTTACATTTCCCAGGCCTTCGCGCGGTTTGCCGTCCGCCTGGACAAGGCGAAGGAACTGGACCTTCGCTTCCGCGAATCCAGCTCCATCAACACGATCAAAAGGGTGAAGGAAGGCGGCTACAACCTGGGCATCGTCCGGTATCTGAAAAGCCAGGAGCGCTTCCTCCAGCAGCTGATCGGCCGCCGGCTGAAGCGCGAAACGGTGTGGGAATTCGAAGGCCGCGTGCTCATGTCGCGCAGCAATCCGCTGGCGTCGAAAGAGACGGTCACCGCCGAAGATCTGGAGGCAGGCACGGAAATCCTGTACGGCGACTTGCGGGTGGCGTCCCTTTCGCGGGAAGACCGCATGCAGGACGGGGAGCGCATGGCGATCAGCAAACGGCGGGTGTTCGTCTCCGACCGGGGCAGCCAGATCGACCTGCTGCATCAGGATCCGTCCGCCTTCATGTGGTTTTCGCCGATGCCGGACGACCTGCTCAACAGGTACGGGCTCGTGCAGATCCGCTGCGAAACGGCAGCCCCCGTTTTCCGCGACGTGCTCATTTACCGGCAGGACCGCAGGCTGACGGAGACCGACCGCCGGTTTCTGGAGGAGCTGTACCGGGTGCGGGACGATCTCGACCGCCGCATGCGGGAGCGGACGAGGACGCCGGATTGACGGCGCAAACAACAAACGGGCGGGACTTCAAAAGTCCCGCCCGTTCATTTATTCATGACACCACATGCCTCATCACTCGTAATCGACCACGTTGATCCACCGCAGCAGGAACTCCCGTTCCTCCGGCTTGTTGTACGCCAGCTGGGACGAGGCCACGAGGGGGAGCCAGGACTGGACGTACGCTTTGGCGGTGCCGCTTTTTTGGCAGAACAGGTCGAGGTACCGCTCCGCCGTGTCCGCGTCGCCTTCCAGATGGAACCACAGGTACGTGCGGGCGACGTCGGCGGAGGCGTTGCCCCGGGTGGCGTGGGCCCAGTCCGTGATGTACGGGGTGCCGTCCGATGCGATGATGATGTTGGTCGGATTATAGTCGCCGTGGCACAGCTTGTCGTGCCGCGGCATGCCTTCCAGCCGGGTGAACAGGTCGTAGCGGACGTTGGCGTCGAGGTCGGTTTCCTCGATTTTGCGCCGCATTTTGTCCTTCAGCTTGTTCATCAGCGGCGCCCGCCGGGCGAACATGTCCATCTGCAGGTCGACGAACCGTTCCAGATATTCCGCATGCCGCCCGGGATGCTCCTTCATCAGTTCCGCCAGCGTCTTTCCTTCCACGTGCTCGAGCTGGATCGCCCACTTGCCGTCGATGATGCCGACTTCCAGCAGGGCCGGCACGCGGAGGCCCGTTTCTTCGGCCCGGGCGTGGTTGAGCGCCTCGTTCAGGATGTCCGCTTTCGTGTACATTTCATCGAACAGCTTGATGACCCGGCCGCCTTCGCGGTACACCGTCTTGTGCGGAAGGCGGGAGAGGATGTGCCGGGAAGCCATGGTCATTCACCTCCTTCGCGGCGGGCTGCGCCGGCGGCGGGACCGACAGGCAGGCTTTCGGCCCGGTCGGCGGCGCCGTCTTCCGGGCTTGCCGCCGGATGGAGGCCGATGGCGTCACCGGCGCTACCGGCCGGAACGACGGCCGCGCGGGACCCGGCTTTGCCGGCCGTGCCGTAGTAGGCGTTCAGGTACAGCTGCTTCAGTTCGCCGATGAGCGGATACCGCGGATTGGTGCCGGTGCATTGGTCGTCGAAGGCCTGTTCGGCCAGGCCGTCCACCTTCGCCAGAAATTCCTTCTCATCGATGCCGTAGTCGCGGATCGTTTTCCGGATGCCGAGCTTCTCTTTCAGTTCCTCGATTTTGCGGATCAGGCTTTCCAGTTTTTCTTCATCGGTGCGGCCCGGCAGGTTCAGCGATTCCGCGATTTCCGCGTAGCGCCGCAGGGCGCGCGGATGGCCGTACTGCGGGAACGTCCCCATCTTCGTCGGCACTTCGGCGGCGTTGTAGCGCATCACTTCGGTGATGAGCAGCGCGTTGGCGATGCCGTGGGGCAGATGGAACGCCGCGCCGAGCTTGTGGGCCAGCGAATGGCAGATGCCGAGGAAGGCGTTGGCGAACGCCATGCCGGCGATGGTGGCGGCGTCGGCCATTTTTTCCCGGGCGACCGGGTCGCTGGCGCCGTGTTCATACGCGCGGGGCAGGTACTCGAAGATGAGCCGGATCGCCCGGAGCGCCAGCCCGTCGGTGTAGTCCGTCGCCATCATGGAGACGTAGGCTTCCAGCGAGTGGGTGAGGGCGTCGATGCCGGAGGCGACGGTCAGGCCCTTCGGCATGTGCATCATCAGGTCCGCGTCGACGATGGCCATGTGCGGCGTCAGCTCATAGTCGGCCAGCGGATACTTGATGCCCGTCTTCTCGTCGGTGATGACGGCAAACGGCGTCACTTCCGAGCCGGTGCCGGCCGTCGTCGGGATGGCGACGAAGGACGCTTTCCGGCCCATCGGCGGGAACCGGTACACCCGCTTGCGGATGTCCATGAAGCGCATCGCCATGTCCATGAAGTCGGCGTCCGGATGCTCGTACAGCACCCACATGATTTTGGCCGCGTCCATCGGCGAGCCGCCGCCGACGGCGATGATGACGTCCGGTTCGAAGGCGGCCATCTGCCTGGCGCCTTCCCGCGCGCAGGCCAGCGTCGGATCGGGTTCGACGTCGAAGAAGACGGTGTGGGCGATGCCCAGTTCGTCCAGCTTGTCGGTGACCGGCTTCGTCAGGCCGTTTTTGTGGAGGAAATGGTCGGTGACGATGAACGCCCGCTTTTTCCCCATGACGGTCTTCAGCTCGCCGAGGGCGACGGGGAGAGAGCCCCGCTTCATGTACACTTTCGGCGGCACCCGGAACCAGAGCATGTTCTCTCTCCTTTCGGCGACGGTTTTGATGTTGAGGAGGTGCTTCACGCCGACGTTTTCGCTGACGGAGTTGCCGCCCCACGAACCGCAGCCGAGGGTGAGGGAGGGCGCCAGTTTGAAGTTGTAAAGGTCGCCGATGCCGCCCTGGGACGACGGCGTGTTGACGAGGATGCGGCACGTCTTCATGCGGGCGGCGAAGGCGTCCAGTTTGTCCCGTGCGCCGACCGGGTCGAGGTAGACCGCCGCGGTGTGTCCCATGCCGCCGTCGGCGACAAGCCGCTCCGCCTTCGCCAGGGCGTCGCCAAAGTCTTTCGCGCGGTACATGGCGAGGACGGGCGACAACTTCTCGTGGGCGAATTCCTCGGACGGATCGGTGCGTTCCACTTCGCCGATCAGGATCTTGGTCGTCTCCGGCACCTTCACGCCCGCCAGTTCGGCGATCCGGCGCGCCGGCTGCCCGACGATCCTGGCGTTCAGGGCGCCGTTGATGATGATCGTCTTGCGCACTTTTTCCGTCTCGTCCGGGTTCAGGAAATGGCAGCCGCGGTCGGCGAATTCCTTTTTCACCTTGTCATAGATGCCGTCCAATACGATGACCGCCTGCTCCGAGGCGCAGATCATGCCGTTGTCGAACGTCTTGGAATGGATGATGGAGTTCACGGCAAGCGTGATGTCGGCGCTGTCGTCGATGATGGCGGGCGTGTTGCCCGCGCCGACGCCGACGGCGGGTTTGCCGCTGGAGTAGGCCGCCTTCACCATGCCCGGGCCGCCGGTGGCGAGAATGAGATCCGCTTCCTTCATGAGCAGGTTCGTCATGTCCAGCGACGGGACGTCGATCCAGTCGATGATGCCTTCCGGCGCGCCCGCTTCCACCGCCGCGTCCAGCACGATTTTCGCGGCCGCGATGGTGCAGTTTTTCGCCCGGGGGTGGGGGCTGACGATGATGCCGTTGCGCGTCTTGAGCGCCAGCAGGCATTTGAAGATGGCCGTCGACGTCGGGTTCGTCGTCGGGATGACCGCGGCGACGATGCCGACGGGTTCGGCGATCTTCTTGATGCCGTAGGCGGGGTCTTCCTCCAGCACGCCGCACGTTTTCACGTCGCGGTAGGCGTTGTAGATGTATTCGGAGGCGTAATGGTTTTTGATGACCTTGTCTTCGACGACGCCCATCCCCGTTTCTTCCACGGCCATTTTCGCCAGCGGGATGCGCGCCTTGTTGGCGGCGGTGGCGGCGGCGAGGAAGATGCGGTCCACCTGTTCCTGCGTGTAGGAGGCAAACAGGGATTGCGCCTTTCTCACTCTCTCGAGGGCTTTTTCCAGTTTTTCCGTGCCGTCGACCGGCTCCCGGTTCCATGCGGGTTTCGTCATCGTTCTCTCCTCCTTTTTTCTCGGGGATCTCTTTGTGAAAATTGTAACATGACTTTGTGAAATTGTGCACATGCAAAAAAGGCATACCGGTATATGCAAAACGGCATGGCGGCGCCGTTTATCCGTTTATCGTTTTTTTACGGTTTTTTTTCGAATGCTTTGCCGGCCGTTTGCGGGAATGTTCGATTTGTTCCCTACAATGGGGACCGTTCGGAATGAAAAGGCCCGTTGCGGGCCAAACCGCTCGAAAACGAGAAGGGAGAGTCGGATGTCGTGTTGCATCGTCTGCTGGAACGATGGGGACGAATGATGTACCGTTTCCGCTGGGCGGTGCTGGCCGTCTGGCTGGTGCTGGGCGCGCTGGGCGGCCTGTACGCCGGGAAGCTGGGGCCGCTTCTGACCGGCGGCGGCTGGGGAGTGCCGGAATCGGATTCCTACAAGGCCTACCACGCGATTTCGGAGCAGTTCGCGTCGCGAAGCGCCACGTCCCTTGTGCTTGCGGTGAAAGATTTGCGGGAAGACCCGCAGGACTTGGCCGGCCGCCTGGAAGCGGTGCGGGAAGCTTTGTTGCGGGAAGAAACGATTGATGACGTCTATTTGTGGCCGGACGCGCCGGAACCGCTGAAAGACCGGTTCATCAGCGAAGACGGCCGCGTCACCTTCGGGTTCGTCGGGATGAACGTGGATGAAGGATTCGCCCAGAAAGCGCTGCCGGCCATCCAGGAGCGGCTGGCGGAAACCTCGGCGCCGCTCGGCCTGGAAGCGTCGATCCTGGGCGCGCCCGCCCTGTGGGGCGAAGTGAACCGGGTCAGCCAGGAAGGACTGAACAACGCGCATCTGCATGCGATTCCGATCATCGCCGTCGTGCTGCTCCTGGTGTTCCGGTCCGTCGTGTCGTCGCTCATGCCGCTGGCGCTGGCCGCCTTTTCCATCGTCACGGCGCTGGGCATCCTGTACGGTTTCGCGGTGCGGGGCGAGCATTCCGTTTTTGTGCTTGACGCCTCGATGATGCTGGGCATCGGACTCGGCATCGATTTCGCGCTCCTGTTCGTGTCCCGGTTCCGGGAAGAGCTGGCGCGGAATGCGCATGACATCGCCGGAGCCGTCGGCCGGACGCTCGCAACGGCGGGGCATGCCGTCCTGTTCTCGGGACTGACCATCATGGGCGCGATGGCGGCGCTTTTCGCCGTGGACATCGCGTCGGTCCGGTCCATGGCGCTGGGCGTCATCGTCACCGTGCTTGCGCTTCTTGCGGCCAGCTTGACCCTGCTGCCGGCCATGGCCGGGATTCTCGGACGGAAGGTGAACGCCTGGAAGGTGATGCCCCGGCCGCTTGCCGGAGCCGGCGCATCCGGTTCCGGCCGGTGGTACCGGCTCGCCCGGCGCGTCATGGCCAAGCCCGTCCGTTACTTGGCGGGGGCCGTGCTGCTGATGGCGGCGTTGGCCTGGCCGGCCTCGCAGCTGACGACGGCCACGCCGGACGTGCGCATGCTGCCGGAGGACTCCGCCGTCCGCCGGGGCGTCGAGACGCTGCAGGAGGCGTTCGGCCTCGGCGTGTCGTCGCCGATCCAGATTGTGCTGGAGGGGCCGGAAGGCGAGTGGCTGAAGCCGGAAAATCAGGCACTGCTCCGCTCCCTCACCGAACGGTTGAAACAGCTCGGGGATGTCGACGGCGTCGTGACCTGGCTGGATTACGTTCCGGGCCTGGAGGCGTCCGAGATCCGGATGCGGCTCGCCGAACCGCGGGATTGGCCCGATCCGGCCCTGCTGCGGATGATCGAGCGATACATCAGCCCGGATCGCGGCACGGTGATCGTGGAGGTGGTGTCGCACCAGCATGCGTCCAGCGAAGGCATGAAGGCGCTGGTGAAGGAGATCCGGGACGGCGTGCTGCCCTCCATGGAGGAACTGGCGCCGTACGGCGTCTACGTGGGCGGGCAGACGGCCGAAGGGCTGGATGTCAGCGAGTCGCTCCGCGACAGTCTCGTGCCGGTCACGCTGTACACGCTGGCGCTCATCTTCGTCATCCTGCTCCTGACCTTCAGAAGCGTGCTGCTGCCGATGAAGGCGATCCTGCTCAACCTGCTGTCCCTCGGCGCCACGTACGGCGTGCTGGTCATCGTGTTCCAGTGGGGATGGGGCAAAGACCTGTTCGGCTTCGGGGAATTCGGGTACATCCAGAACTTCGTGCCCATTCTGCTGCTCGGCCTGCTGTTCAGCCTCAGCACCGACTATGAGGTGTTCCTGCTGTCCAGGGTGAAAGAGGAGTACGCCGGCGGCAAATCGAATGAAGAAAGCGTGGCGCTCGGCGTGGAGAAAACGGCGCCGATGATTTCCGGCGCTGCGGCCATCATGGTGACGGTGTTCGCGTCCTTCGCCTTCGCCGGCATCTTGCCCATGCAGCAGCTCGGCCTCGGCATGGCCGTCGCCATCGCGCTGGATGCCACCGTCGTGCGTCTTGTGCTGGTGCCCGCCGCGATGAAGCTGCTCGGCGACTGGAACTGGTGGTTTCCCGGGCGGTCCGGCCGGGCGGCCCGGACGCGCGCCGGTCTGGGGCAGGCCGGCGGCTGATGAGAAAAAAATGACCGCGGATCCGGAGAAAGGAGGGCCGGCATGTCCATCCGCACCAGGCTGCTCATGACCCATCTGCTCATGATCGCGGCGTCGGCCGCGCTGATGGCGCTGTTTGTCTACTTGCTGTTCCATGCGTTCGCCGGACAGCTGGAAGACATCCGGAGCCGCTACAATCTTGACGGCGTGTCTTCAGAGGAGGTCGTCCACGGTGAACTGACGGCCGTCGCCGAACTGCAGCTCGTCACGCTGAACGATCCGGACCGGCTGCTGGACGACGGCGTGATGGACGGATATGCAGAGCGCCTGGCCGCCCGGAACATCGGCATCGCGCTTTTGAAAGACGGGACGCTCCGCTACGTTTCGGCGGGCGCGGATGAGCGGTGGACCCGGGCGCTGCCGGTGTACCCGCTCGGCCCCGGCGAAACCCACGTGTTCCGCGCGGAATCGCTGCAAACCGACGGACGGTGGGTCGCCGGTCTGCAGGCGGCTTTCCGATACGGCGACGGGAGCCCGGGCCATCTGTTCCTGCTCCTTGATGCGGAGCCGGTCGGCCGGTTGGCCGGCCGGCTGCTGCCGTTGCTGGCGCTGGCGTTCCTTGCGGCCATCGCGCTGGCGGGCACGGTCATGACGGTGTGGGTGTCCCGCCGCATCCTGAAGCCGGTCGAACGGCTCCGGCAGGCCGCGGAACTAATACGGGAAGGCCGGCTCGAGCATCCCGTGGACATTCCGGGCCGCGACGAACTGGCGGAACTTGGCCGCGCCTTCGAAGACATGCGCCTCAGGCTGCAGGAATCCGTCCGCGAACGGCTGAAAATGGAAGAAAACCGCAAGCGGCTGATGGCCGGCATCGCCCACGACCTGAAAACGCCGGTCGCGGCCATCACCGGTTACGCGGAGGGATTGCTGGACGGGGTGGCGGCGGATCCGGGCAAGGCGGAGCAATATTTGAGGACGATCCATTCCCGGGCGCGCGATCTGGACCGCCTCATCGACGAGCTGTTTCTGTATTCGAAGCTGGATTTGAACCGCGTGCCTTTCCACTTCACGGATCTGGACCTGAACGGATTCGTGGAGCGGGTGGCGGAAGAAGCCCGGCTCCGGCTGGAACGGGACGGCATCCGGCTTGACGTCGAACGGCCCCCGGAACCCGTCGTCGTCCGGGCCGATCCCGGACAGCTGGCGCGGGTGTTTGCCAACCTCATCGAAAACGGCGCCAAATCCATGGACAAACCGGAAAAGCGCCTGAGGATCCGCGTCGCGCCGCCCGCGGCGGGGGACGGCGATGCCGCGCCGCGGTTCGTGCGGGTCGACATCGGCGACAACGGAGCGGGCATCGCGCCGGATGACCTGCCCCGCATTTTCGAAGCGTTTTACCGGGGCAACGCTTCACGGGCCGGGGACGGCGCGGGCAGCGGCCTCGGCCTGGCCATCGCCCGGCAAATCGTGTGCGCACACGGAGGAAATATCCGGGCGGACAGCGAATTGGGTAAAGGAACGGTCATTTCCTTCACACTGCCGGAGGCCGGACGGTCCGCCGCCGGCGAACGGGGAGCGTGATGCGGGGGAGGCTTCATGAAACGGGTGCTCATCATCGAGGATGATCCGGCCATTGCCGGGCTTCAGCGCGATTATCTGGAAATCCACGGTTTTGCGGCGGAGGTGGAACACCGCGGCGACGCCGGGCTGCGCAAGGCGCTTGGCGGCGGCTACGATCTGGTCATCCTGGATTTGATGCTGCCCGGCGCGGACGGGTTCGACATTTGCCGCAAAATCCGGGCGGAATCCAACATTCCGCTCATCATCGTGTCCGCGCGGAGCGAGGATGTGGACGTCATCCGCGGGCTCGGACTCGGGGCGGACGACTACATGAAAAAGCCGTTCAGCCCGGCGGAACTGGTGGCGCGGGTGAAGGCGCATCTGGCGCGGGTTGAGCGGCTTGCCGGCGCTGCCGGCGGAAACCGGGACGTCATCCGCATCCGCGGGCTCACCATCGACCGGGCGGCCCGGCGGACGTTTCTGGACGGACGGGAAATCCACCTGACCGCCAGGGAGTTTGATTTGCTGGCGTTTCTGGCTTCCCATCCGGACCGCGTGCTCTCCCGGAGCGACATCTTTGAGCGCGTCTGGGGGATGGATTCGGAAGGCGATCTGGCCACGGTGACCGTCCACATCGGAAAGCTGCGGGACAAGCTGGAGGCGGATCCCGCCAATCCCCAATACATCGAGACGGTGTGGGGAGCGGGCTACCGGTTCCGGGCGTAGGAGAGGCGAAACGCGGGAAGCCGAAATGCCGGGAAGACGAAGTGCCGGGAAGCTGGAATGCCGGGAGTCGAGACGCCGGGCAGGCGAAACCGGAACCCGGACGGCAGCCATTCATTTTTTTGCAAAAAGCCGGACATCATCCCAAAGAGAACGAAGCAAGCGAAGCAAAAGAAAAGAAGTGAACGAACGGCACCATCAACGACTCCAAAAAAGAAAGGATGCATTCGATCATGAACAGAGCCGTGCTCAACGCCGACATCGAACGGGGCACCATCAGCCGCCACATCTACGGGCATTTCGCCGAGCATCTCGGCCGCTGCATCTACGGCGGCATCTGGGTCGGAGAAGACTCGCCGATCGAAAATGTCCAGGGCATCCGCAAGGACGTGCTGGAAGCGCTCCGCAACCTGCGCATCCCCGTGCTCCGCTGGCCGGGCGGCTGCTTCGCCGACGAATACCACTGGAAGGACGGCATCGGTCCCCGCGAGAAGCGGAAACGGATGGTGAACACCCACTGGGGCGGTGTCGTGGAAAACAACCATTTCGGCACCCATGAATTTTTGCTGCTTTGCGAGCTGCTCGGCTGCGAACCGTACATCACGGGCAACGTCGGCAGCGGCACGGTGCAGGAAATGAGCGAGTGGGTCGAATACATGACCTTCGACGGCGAATCGCCGATGGCCAACCTGCGCCGGGAGAACGGCCGCGACAAGCCGTGGCGGCTGAAATATTTCGGCGTCGGCAACGAAAGCTGGGGATGCGGCGGCAACATGCGGGCGGAGTATTACGCCGACCTGTACCGCCGGTACCAGACCTACGTGCGCAATTACGGCGACAACAAGATTTACAAGATCGCCTGCGGCCCGACCGACTGGGACACCCACTGGATGGAAGTGCTGATGCGGGAAGCGGGGCGCTTCATGGACGGCATCAGCCTGCACTACTACACGATTTCGACGGGCGACTGGCAGGACAAGGGCAGCGCCACGGACTTCGACGAAAAACTGTGGTTTTCCACCCTCGAGCGGACGCTCAAAATGGACGAGATCATCCGCAAGCAGAAAACGGTCATGGACCGGTACGATCCCGAGAAAAGGGTCGGCCTGATCGTGGACGAATGGGGCACCTGGTACAACGTTGAGCCGGGCACGAACCCGGGGTTCCTGTACCAGCAAAACACGCTGCGGGACGCCCTGGTGGCGGGCATCAACCTGAACATTTTCAACAACCATAACGACCGGGTGCACATGGCCAACATCGCCCAGATGGTCAACGTGCTGCAGGCGGTCATTCTGACGGAAGGCGACCGGCTGGTGCTGACGCCGACGTACCACGTTTTCGACATGTACAAGGTGCACCAGGACGCCACCCGGCTCGAACTGGAACTGTCCAGCGAACCGTACCGGTTCGGCGACGCCGTCATCCCGAAGCTGAGCGCCTCCGCTTCGCGGGACGGCGAAGGACGCATCAACCTGACCGTCTGCAATCTGGACCATGCGGACGGCGCCACCCTCGAGGTGGAGCTGCGGGGCGTCGGCGCGGTCAAGTCGGTGTCCGGCCTCGTGCTGACGGCGGAGAACATGCAGGCCCACAACACCTTCGACGAGCCGGAGGCGGTGAAGCCGGTGCCGTTCGGCGGCGCGAAAGCCGAAGGCGGCAAGCTGCGGGCCGACCTGCCGGCGAAATCCGTCGTGCGGATCACGCTGGAGGTTTGAAAGGATGGAGGCTGCGTTCGCCGCTCGTCCGGCGGACCGTCCGGCTGCGCCGGCAGATGAAGGCATGGTGACGCCGACGGATGAAGGCATGCCGGCGGACGGCCGTTCCGCGGTGACGCCGGAAGACCGGCCGGACTGCAAAGGATGCACCGCCAGCGTGCATGACGACTCGCAGATCGGACGGATTCTGGCGGCCCTCGCCCGCCATCCCGAGTCGTGCGTTGACGACGATGTCTACGAGGCGCGCCTGGCGGCCTGCCGGGCGTGCCCGGACCTCGCCTACGGAACGACCTGCCTCCATTGCGGCTGCTTTGTGGCCGTGCGCGCCAAGTTCCGGGACCGCCACTGCCCGTCGCCCGGCGGCGGCCGGTGGCCGGAGGCCGGATGAACCCGTACCGTTTGGATCGCATAGGATGGGATATCCCGCGCGACGCGGCAACACCGCATGACACGCGGACGATTCCCGTTTGACAGGAGTGGCTGCGGATGCCGATCGCTCCAGGTACCCATGTGGTCTATACGGTCCGCCCGGGGGATACGCTGTACGGCATTGCCGGACAGTTCGGCGCCTCGTACCCGGATCTTGTGCGGACAAACGCCATCCATCCGCCGTTTGCGGAACCGGACCTCATTTTTCCCGGCCGGAAGCTGCTGGTCCGCGTGCCGGGCATGGCGCAGCAGAGCGCCGTTCTGCATCAGGTGACGGAAGGGGACACGATGTACGGCCTTGCCGTGCGGTATGCCGCCGGCCTCGATTTGCTGGTCGCCCTGAACCGCCTGGAGCAGCCGGACATTTTGCGGGTCGCGCAGCTCATTCATGTGCCGGCCTTCGTTTATGAAGTCGAGCCGGGCGATTCCCTGTTCCGGATCGCGCATCGATTCGGGGTTTCGCTGGGCGAACTGACGCGGGCGAACAGCCGCCGTCCCGGTTTTTCGCCGGATGTGCTGGTTCCCGGATACCGGCTTGTCGTGCCGCTGCCGTCGTCGGAGAACATCGTCGTCTTCGCGCCGCTTCCCGGCACCCGGATCGCCGCGGGCGACGCACTGGCCGGCGCGGCCCGCGCCTTCGAAGCGACGGTTCACTATCTGATCCGCGATGCGGCCGGCCGGACGGTGACCCGGGAGCGGGTGTTCATGACGTCGGCGGGCGCTCCCGCGTTCGGCGAGTTTCAGGTGCCCCTCGAATTCGACGCGCCGCCGGCGGCTCCGACGGGCACGATCCTGGTGTTCACGCGGAGCGCCCGCGACGGCAGCGTGCAGGATCTGACCGGAGTGAACGTCGCGTTCTGAAACCCCTCCGCAAGACGTGAAACCGGGCGGCCGGACCGCTGATCCGGCCGAACGCCGCACAAGCGCCGCGGACCGAAAAGAGCCCCCGCGCCTGTTTCGTTCGATCCGAAACAGGCGCGGGCGTTTTTTTGTTTGATGTCCGAATCGCGGAGCTTGGAGGTCGTTTTTCATCAAAAAATCGACATTTGATTCGAGTTTTCGACAGAAATCGTATATGATAATGATTGACGGTTCGGGGAAAACTAACTAAGATAGGGATACCCGATTAAACTAATCGGAAATGTATGGGAATTGGCGGCCGTACGTCAACCGTACATAGAAATCCATCGCAGCAAGGAGAGATTGGGAGTGAAGAAGAGAACCATCTTTCTGTTGGGGCTGATCCTCATCGTGTCGTCGCTCCTCGCCGCCTGCGGCGGCGGAAACGGCGGCGCGGGCGACGCCGGGGGCGCCGGCGCCGGAACCGCGGACAACGCCGGCGGGCAAACGGCGGGCGGCGATGCGGGATCGCGCGAATACCGGAACGAAATCAACATCGCCATGACGGCCCAGCCGCCGACGCTGGATTCGGCCATGACCGTTTCCCAGGTGGCGCTGGATGTCGCCCAGTACATTTTCGAGCAGCTGTATACGCTGAACGCCAGCTACGAGCCGACGCCGGTGCTGGCCGAGTCCCACGACGTGAGCGAAGACGGGCTCACCTACACGTTCCGCCTTCGCCAGGGCGTCAAATTCCACAACGGCGAGGAAATGACGGCCGAAGACGTGGTCGCCTCCATGAACCGCTGGCTCGTCACGTCCTCGCGGGCGAAAGTGCTGCTGGCCGGCGCCAGCTTCTCGGAAGTGGACCCGTACACGGTGCGGCTGACCCTGCAGCAGCCGGCTTCCGACGTGCTCATCGTGATGGCGTCGCAGGCCAATTTCCCGGCCATCATGCCGAAGGAAATCATCGAATCGGCGCCGCCGGAAGGCGTGACCGAGTATATCGGCACCGGTCCGTACAAATTCGTGGAGTGGAAGCAGGACCAGTACATCCACCTCACGCGGTTTGAAGACTATCAATCGCCCGAAGGCGAACCGAGCGGATTTGCCGGCCGGAAGACGGCCCCGACGGAGAACGTCTATTTCCATTTCGTGACGGACCACTCCACCCGGATCGCGGGCATCAAGACGGGGCTTTATGACATCGCGCTCAGCATTCCGCCGGAAAACTACGACGAGCTGGCCGCCGTGCCGGACATCGAACTCCTGACGTTCCCCGGCGGCACGCTGACGGCGTTCTTCAACACGAGGGAAGGCGCCCTCGGCAGCAACCCGACCCTGCGCCAGGCGGTGCTGGCGGCCCTGAACAACGACGAAATCATGCTGGCCAGCTTCGCCAAGCCGGAAATGTACTTCCTTGCGCCGGGCTACATGAACCCGAACCAGGAGCAATGGAGCACCGAGGCCGGCAAGGCGTACTACAACCAGGCCAATCCGGAAAAGGCGAAGCAGCTGCTGGCGGAAGCCGGCTACAACGGGGAAGAGATCACCCTTCTCACCACGAAGGACTACAACGAAATGTACACGGGAACCCTGGTCATCCAGGAGCAGCTGCGGCAGATCGGCATGAACGTCAAGGTGGACAACTTCGACTTCCCGACGTTCCTGGAGCGGAAGAACGACCGGAGCACGTGGGACATTTTCCTGGCGAGCACGGGCTACCAGCTGATCCCGCCGCAGCTTCTGGCGGTCAACCCCGACTGGGCCGGCCTCGACGACCAGCGGGTGAAGGACGCCCTGTCCGCCATCCGTTTCGCGCCGACGCCGGCCGACGCCAGGAAGGAGTGGGAAGCGCTGCAGGCCTACCTGTACGAAATCGGCTCTTCCACCGTTCTCGGCCATTACAACGACCTGGTGGCCGTCTCCAAAAAGTTCGAAGGTTTCGAGCTGTTCGAAACGCCTGTGGTTTGGAACGCGCGCATCGCGAAATGACCGTTCGGCAAGCCGGACGGACCGGTGCAGGAGGATGGCAGTCCGGACTGGCCGTCCGGCGCATACCGGCGCGAAAAGGAGAGGGTGTTGCCCGGACACCCTCTTCGTTTTATGCTTGTACTTGTACATGTTCAATCCCGTCGAGACAATGAGGGATCGCAGTGGCCGCATATGTGGCAAAACGGCTTCTGTCGCTCATTCCCGTCCTGTTCGTGGTGAGCGTCGCCATTTTTCTGATCATCCATATCACCCCCGGCGACCCGGCGTCGTCCATCCTCGGGATGGAGGCGACGGAGGAAGAGATCGCGCGGCTGAACGCGGAGCTTGGTCTCGACCGGCCGATCGCCGAGCAGTACGTCCGCTGGGTGGCGGGGCTTTTCAGGGGCGATCTCGGCGACTCCATTTTCATGCGCATGCCGGTGTCGCAGGCCATCGCTGAGCACATCGGGCCGACGCTGTCCCTGGCCCTGCTGGCCGAATTGTTCGCGCTCGTTCTGGCCATTCCGTTCGGTGTCCTTGCGGCCTGGAAACGGGGATCGCTTGCGGACTACGCCCTGATGGGCGCCACGCTCCTCGGCATGGCGGTGCCGAGCTTCCTGCTCGGGCTGCTGCTCATGCTGGCTTTCGGCGTCAAGCTCGGCTGGCTGCCGGTGGCGGGATACAAGCCGCTGTCCGCCGGATTGGCGGAACACCTGAAGTTTTTGATTTTGCCCGCCGTTTCCCTCGGCGCCATCCAGGCGGCGCTCATCGCCCGGATGACCCGGGCGTCCGTGCTGGACATCCTGAACCTGCCGTTCGTCCGCACGGCGCGCTCCAAGGGGCTGGGCGAGGCCAAAGTGGTGGGCAAGCACGCCCTGCGCAACGCGCTTTTGCCCATCCTGACCGTCATCGGCCAGACGTTCGGCACCCTCGTGACCGGGGCCGTGGTGGTGGAGTCCATCTTCAACATTCCGGGATTGGGACAGCTCATCCTCAATTCCATCGAGCGGCGGGACTATGCGGTCATCCAGGGCGTCGTGCTGATCGTCACGCTCATCTACGTCGCCATCAACCTGATCGTCGACCTGCTCTACGGGGCCGTCGACCCCCGGGTCAGGCTGGACAAGCGCTAACGCGGGAAGGAGAGCGTTGAACATGGATACGCTGAACCCGGACGCATACGAATCGGTCCGACGGGCGCTTTCCCGCGAACGGCGTCGGATCCGCCTTGCGCGCATCAGGCGGAACGCCGGTCTGCAGGCGGGGGCCGTCCTGTTTCTGTTTTTTGTCCTGATGGCGCTGGCCGGCCCGTTTCTCGTTTCCCACGACCCGGCCGAAATGAAGGTGACGGACCGGCTGCTTCCGCCGAGCGCGGAGCATTGGCTCGGAACGGACGAATTCGGCCGCGATCTGCTCGCCCGCATCGTGTACGGATCGCGGGTGTCCATCGGCACCGGACTGTCCGTGGCGCTCGCCGCGTCCGCCGCCGGCCTGGTGATCGGCCTGTACGCCAGCTACTACAAAACGCTGGACCACATCCTGATGCGCATCTGCGACGGGCTGTACGCCATTCCCGGCATCCTGCTCGCCATCGCCCTGATGGCGGCGCTGGGCGCGTCGGTCACCAACGTCATCGTCGCGCTGTCCGTCGTCTACACGCCCGGCATCGCGCGCATCGTCCGTTCGGCGGCTCTCTCGGTGCGCGGCCAGACGTTCATCGAAGCCCTCGAGGTGCAGGGCGCCGGGGCGACCCGCATCATCTGGCGGCACATCATGCCGAACACGCTGAGCCCGCTGATCGTGCAGGCCACTTTCGTGTTCGCCGAAGCGATCATTTCGGAGGCCGCCCTCAGTTTCCTCGGCGTCGGCATCCCCGCTCCCGATCCGAGCTGGGGGAACATCCTGCAGGCGGGGAAACTGGTCATTTTCAAGGCGTGGTGGATGGTCGTGTTTCCGGGCATCGCCATCGTGCTGACCGTGCTCGGGCTGAATTTGCTCGGCGACGGGCTGCGCGACCATCTGGACCCGCGGCTTTCCGGAAACCGGCGCTGACGGCCGGGTTCGTCGGCCGGTCCGACGAAACGGCGGGCGCCAGGACGGTACGGCCAGGCGTTGGCCGGCCAAACGGAAAGCAGCCTGCAGGCACAGCAAGGAAGGAAGGTCCGCCGACATGGAACAACCGCTGCATGCGCAATCGCATGGGCAGCCGCTGCCTGAACGGCCGTTGCATGAACCGCCATCGGATGAGCAGCCGCTGCTTGAACTTCGCAACTTCAAAGTCCATTTCCGCACGGACCGGGGACGGATCACCGCCGTGGACGGCGTCAACCTGACGGTGCGGCGGGGCGAGATCGTCGGCATCGTGGGCGAGTCCGGCTGCGGCAAAAGCGTCATGTGCCAGTCGATCGTGCGCCTGCTGGAGCCGTCGGACGCCATCGAATACGAAGGCGAGGTGCTGTTCGAGGGGGAAGACCTGCTGGCGGCGCCGATGTCGCGGCTCCGGCAAATCCGCGGCAACGACATTTCCGTCATTTTCCAGGATCCGCTCGCCTCGCTGAACCCGGTGTTTCCGATCGGCGACCAGATCGAGGAAGTGCTGCGGCTGCACCGGAAGATGTCGCGGAAGGAAGCGCGGGAGCAGGCCGTCGAGCTGTTGCGCATGACGGGCATCCCCAATCCCGAAACGCGCATCCGGGCGTATCCCCACGAACTGTCCGGCGGCCAGCAGCAGCGGGTGATGATCGCCATGGCGCTCGCCTGCCGGCCGAAGCTGCTCATCGCCGACGAGCCGACGACGGCCCTCGACGTGACGATCCAGGCGCAGATTCTGGAGCTGATCGCGGAACTGAACCGCAATCTGGGCATGGCCGTGCTGTTCATCACCCACGACCTCGGGGTCGTGAAGCAGCTGTGCGATTCCGTCAAGGTGATGTACCTGGGACAAATCGTGGAGGAGGCGGACACCGGGACGCTGTTCCGCCGGCCGCTGCATCCGTATACGAAAGGGCTTCTCCGGTCCATTCCGCGCCTGGACACCGACCGGGAGGCCAAGCTGCACGTGATCGAGGGCACGGTGCCGTCCCCGCTCGAGGCGCCCCGCGGCTGCCGGTTCAGCACCCGCTGTCCGTACGCCGACGACAAATCGCGGGAAGAGGAGCCGCCGCTCGAAGAAGCCGAATACGGCCATTTCGTCAAGTGCTGGCACTACCGGCGCATTCTGGAGCTGGAAGGAGGGGTCGGCGATGGCGGCGCGTGAAGCGGACAACCAAGCGACCGTCCCGCCGCAAGGCCGTCCCGTCCTGGAGGCCGTGCGCGTCGGCAAAACGTTCCAATCCGGCGGCCTGTTATCGCGCCGCCGGACCCCGGCCGTGAAGGACGTGTCGTTCGAACTCCGCGACGGGGAAACGTACGGCCTGGTCGGCGAATCCGGCTCCGGCAAGAGCACCACCGGCCGGATGCTGGCCGGCCTCACGAAACCGGACGCCGGCGAAGTGCGCTACGAAGGGCGCAACCTGTGGACGCTGGCCGGCGAAGACCGCCGATCGGCGCGGCGCAACATCCAGTTCGTGTTCCAGGACCCGTACTCGTCCTTCAATCCGAAAATCCGGATCGGCGACGCGCTGGAGGAACCGCTCGTCATCCACCGGCTGGGCAGCCGCGCCGAGCGGAAGGAGAAAACCGTCCGCATGCTGGAGGCGGTGGGCCTCAGGCCGGATCACCTGTTCCGCTATCCGCACGAGCTGTCCGGCGGCCAGCGGCAGCGGCTCAGCCTGGCCCGGGCGCTCATCCTGGAGCCGAAGGTGCTTCTGTGCGACGAACCGGTGTCCGCCCTGGACGTGTCGATCCAGTCCCAGATCCTGAACATGCTCAAGCGCCTGAAGCGGGAGCTCGGCCTCACGATGCTGTTCATCACCCACGACATGGGCGTGGTCCGGTACATTTCGGACCGGATCGGGGTCATGTACATGGGAACGCTGGTGGAAGAGGCGGAAACGGACGACCTGTTCCGCGAGCCGCTGCACCCGTACACCCGGGCGCTGCTCGCCGCCGTGCCCGACCTGTCGGACGATCGGCAGGGGGCGCGGGAGCGGATCGTGCTGCGGGGGGAACTGGCCGCCCAGCCGGCTCCCGGGACCGGCTGTCCGTTTTATCCGCGCTGCCCGCTGGCGAAGGACGCGTGCCGCAGCCAGGTTCCCGTCCTCCGCGAAGTGAAGCCCGGCCACAAGGCGGCCTGCCATTTGATCGAAGAAACGGAGATGCGAGCATGACCTATGTGAAAATCACCAACGGCAAAATGGAAATCGGCAACGGCGCCGGCATCCAGGTTGCCGGCAGCGGCGAGCCGGACGGGGACGGCCTGTCGCCGAAGGAATTGCTGGAAGCCGCCGTGGCCCTGTGCGTCGTCAAATCGGTGCGGACGGTGCTGGACCGGGACGGCGTGGCCCACGATCCGGATGAAATCGAAGCGACGGCCGCCGCCTCGAAGGAAGAGGGCGTCGCCAACCGTTTTTCGCGGCTGGACGTCCGCGTGAAACTGCCTTCGAATCTGGACGAGGCGTACCGCCGCAAGCTCCTCGTGGTCGCCGAGCGGGCCTGCACCATCGGAAACACGATCAGAAGCGGCGCCACGGTGACGCTGGAGCAGGCCTGACGAAACGGGATGGCCACCCGGCAGATGATAGGGGACGCACGGGAAAAAAGGCACCGGCCGGATGGCCGGTGCCTTTTGCATGGCAGCGGATTGCGGGGGGTGGAATCCGGCGGCCGCGCATCATCCGCCGGCCGGAACGGATTCGAACGCCAGCTGTCCGGGCGGCACCTCCAGGATGTGGACGGTTTTCAGGCTGTCCGCTTCCCGGAAGGTGACCCGGATCGGCTTCTTCTTGCCGTTGAACGCCACATACGTGCGAACGCCGTCCTTCTCGAACGCGGCGTACAGCGGGGTGTCCGCGATGACATCAGGCGCGACGCGGCCGAGCGCCCGCAGGCTGGCGATCCAGTGATAGGTGTGGGACCGGCTTTCCCCGTATTCCGGCACGGTGTATGACGTCTCGAAGTCCGCCATCGCGCCGTCGGCATCGTACAGCGCCTTCAGCATCCACAGAATGTCCCGCCATTCCCGGGGCGGCCCGCCGTTCAGCGCTTCCATGTCTTCGTAGAACCGCCGCGCCGTCTCCGGATCCCGGCCCCAGTAAAGCGAGGAACCCAGCACCGGCAGCACGTTGATGCCGTAAATTTCCTCGGGGTTGTTCGTCCACCAGGTCCGGAACTCCCCGCCGGCCGAAAGGACGATCGGCGCGTAATCCTGCACATATTCCTCCGGAAAATGTTCGTGTTCCGCATCGAGCCAATACTGGCGCACCGCTTCGACTTCCGTCGCGTACATGAAAATCCCCGCATCCCGGATGTCCTGGTTTCCGACGGCTTCCCCCCACAAAATCAGGGCGGCCGACGCCATCAGCGCTTCCGAGGACGACTCCTGATTGTTGCCCGGCGAGTAGGAAAACACGTCCGTCGCGTTGCCGGACGCCCACGAGTGTCCCGCGTACGGATCGAAGGTGCGCAGGAAGGGGAATGCCTGCGTGCCATCCCGTTCCCAGTTGGCGTAATCGCGGATCAGCGCCTCGATCATGCGGCCCATCCGGCCGGGCCCGGCCCAATCCGGATCCTCGAGGGCCAGCACGGCGGCGGCGAACACCCAGTACCCGTAATGGAAATGATGGTCATTCAGCACCGTATCCGCGCCGAACTGGGTCGGATAGAGGTTGACGGTGCCCCAGGTCCGGTCGTAATAGACGATCCGGTGCGGCTCCAGGTTTTTCAGCGTTTTTTCCATGTCTTCGCGAATGGCGGCCGCGAGCGACCGGCGCAGCTCCTCTTCGCCGGCCGCCCGGGCCAGGGGGATGAGATTGGCGAGCCGGTTGTAGTTTTTGCCGAACCAGTAGGTGCCTTCCCCCTCCGGGCTCGGCAAAACCCTGGCCTGTTCCCCCGCCAGGTATTGCCGCAGCCGGTCCAGGTCGACGCCGACGGTCGGCAGATACGGCAGCATGCCCGGATACACCAGCTCGGTGCGGAATTCGCTTCCTTCGACCAACTTCATGGCCCCGCGCGGGCTGCGGTATTCGTAAGGGAGAAAGGCCGCGTCACGCGCGTGTTTCCACTGGTGCGGATAAAGGGCGGCCAGGGTGCCCTTCCGCCGGCCCTCCATCGCCTTTGTTTCGAAGCGGAACGCCGTCTCGACGCGGCTTGTCCGTTCGTCGTAGGTCCACGACGTTTTCGTGCCGGTGATGAAGGAATAGGCATACTTGCGGAACAGATCCACCGTCTCCGGGCGCACATCAGGCAGGAGCGCCAGACTGACGTACCGCCGCTTCTCCGGCAATGCGGCCCGGAGCACGGCGCCGTTTTTCTCCCAGGCGGTGCCCGTCGGCGCAAAGAGGGCATAGGCGTTTCCGTTGATTTCAAACACCGCTTCATGGGGGCGGCCGGTGTCGGAAAACGTTGCGTCGCCGTTCAGGGTGATCTCCGGCTCCACCCCTTCGAAGGTGAAATAAAGATACGGGCTGCCGTGGGCGGCGGTGGCGCGAATGGCGCCGCCGCCGTCTTTCGCGGGCAGCAGCATGTCCACGTGCCAGTCGCCGAAGCCGTCCAGAAGACCCGCATCGGCCGTGAAGTGCCGTCCTCCCACCGTCAGATCCCGCTCGTCGTGCCGGTACAGGGCGTGAAAACCGGCGGAGGTGGTGCGCACGTCCGGATAGGCCACGTTGACCCCGTCGGGGTTGATCCGGAAGGCGAGCGGGTGGGGATAGATGGCGCCGGAGAAGGGCATCCAGGCCAGGGAGCTCCACCAGTCGTTGGTCGGAACCGGACCTTTCACGCGATCGGTTTTGTAGACGAGCGGCTGCGGCGGCTGGTAGACGGTTCCTTCCAGCGTGGTGAACACTTTCCCTTCCCCGATGGTGACCGCCGGTCCGTCCGCCTTCGCCAGAAGCGCATTCACGTCCGCCGCTCCATGGCCGCACCCCGCCGCAAGAACAACGGCGGCCAGAACGATCGCCGCCGATGGGAGACGGTTTTGGTTTTTTCCAGATCGGATGAGATGCCGCAAGGCCGCTTCCTCCCGATTCGTTCCTATTGGTCCCACAGCGGCTGGGTGCCGCACGAGTCGCGGACGACGAGCTGAGGCTCCACGACGATGGACGACGTCTGGCCCTGGTTGTTCATCATGTCGTACAGCATCATGGCAGCGAGCCGGCCGATGCGCTCCTTGTCCTGCCGGACCGTGGTGAGCGCCGGCGTGACGTAGCGGCAGGCGGCGATGTCGTCGCAGCCGACGACCGCCACCTGGTCCGGCACGCGGATGCCTTTTTCCCGGAAGGCGCGAAGCGCGCCGAAGGCGAGCAGGTCGGAGGCGGCAAACAGCGCCCGCGGCAGCCGTCCCCGGGCGATCAGCTCCAGGGCCGCCTCGTACCCCTGGTGCTCTTCAAATCCGTTGCTGTAGACGAACCAGTCCTCGTTCACCGGCATGCCGAAGGACGCCAGCGATTCCCGGAAGGAATCTTCCCGGATTTTCATGACGCCGGTCATGTTGACGATGCCGAGATAGCCGATTTCCCGGTATCCGTTCAAATAGAAATGCTCCACCACCATACGCGAAATTTTCGCATTGTCGCTCATGATGTAGGCGGTTTTCGGACCGGTCAGTTTCAGATCGACCCCGATGCAGGGAATGTCGCTTCCGGCCAGTTCGTAGACGCTCGGTTCGATCTCGTCGCCGGCGATGACGATGCAGCCGTTCACCTGGTAGTGGCGGCAGCGGGCGAGGTAGTTTTCGCCGGACTCGTGGAATTTTTCGTTCGAAAACAGCAGCACGTCATACCCGAGCATGCCGATCTGTTTTTTCGTTGCGTTGATCACTTCCACGAAAAACGGATGGCTGAAATCCACGTTCAGCTTGCCGGCGAAGACGACGGCCACGAGGCTGGATTTCCGGGACGGCGCCGGCCGGCTCTGGGAAGCGGGCTGGAAGCCGTGCTCTTCCATGATTTTGAGAACGTGCCGGCGCGTCGATTCGCTGACGTCCGGATAATTGTTGATGATTTTCGACACCGTGGATACGGACACGCCGGCCAGTTTGGCGATCGTTTTGATGTTCAAGGGACAAGCCCCCGTTTCCAAGCATTTTCGATAACATCATACCCCTTTTTCGAAAACATCGTCAACAAGATTGTAAAAAAAGAGAAATGAAAACGGTTTCCGAAAAAATTTCGGAGGAAAATCGAAAATTCCCCCTTTACAATTCGAAAATCATGTTCAATAATGGCAGTACAAACGGACTTGTTTTCGGAAAATGAGATCCGAAAATTTTCGAAAACACCGGTTTTCCGAAAACGGGCCGTACCGCGCTTTCCAACAAGAAAGCGTTGCCAAAGGAAACCAAAGCAAAACGGGAGGTCATGACAACATGCGAAAATGGCTGATGGCACTCTTGACCGTGCTGCTGGCGTTCGCGATGACGGCCTGCGGCGGCGGGAACAATTCCGGTTCGGCCGGCGGCGGAAGCGGCTCCGCGGGAGGAGGCGGAGGCGGCAGCGGCGCCGGTTCCGGGGACAACGTGACGCTGAAAGTGCTGCACTGGATCAACGAGCCGGTCAACAATTTCATGAACGACGTCTTCATTCCGCAATTCCAGAACAAGTATCCCAACGTCAAAGTGGAGTACACGACGGTGCCGTCGGACGAAACCTACGACCAGCTGGTGCAGACCCGCATCAACGCAAACGACGTGGACATCCTGGCGATCCGCAGTTCCTTCGTCGGCGCTCCCCAGGAATGGACGCCGGGCGCGGCCGATCCCCTCTGGAAGCAATGGGCGGACGCCGGATACATCGCCGATCTGTCCAACGAATCGTTCATTCAATACTACAATCCCACCGACGTCGAGAACGCCATGAAGTACAATGGCAAAGTGTACGGCGTCAACATGGGCAAGGTGGCGTTCACCGGCCTGTACTACAACAAGGACATTTTTGAAGAACACAACCTGCAGGTGCCGACCACGTGGGAAGCGTTCGTGGAGCTTCTGGAGACGCTGAAATCGAAAGGCGTGACGCCCATCGGGTTCGCGGGCAAGGACGTCTGGCCGGTCAACCTGGCCGTGCAGGGGCTGCAGGCGACGATCCATGACGACCAGCTCGAATACATCAAAGGGCTCTGGACGGGCGAAACGAAATTCACCGATCCGAAGGCCATCGAAGTGCTGGAGAAAGCCCAGGTGTTGATGCAGTACGCGCAGGACGGCTTCATGGGGCTCGACTACGGCACGCTGCCCAGCCTGTTCGCTTCCGGCCAGGTGGCCATGGTGGCCGACGGCAGCTGGAACGCGCCGACGTACGCCAGCCTGAATCCGAATCTCAGGTTCGGCTACTTCCCGGTTCCGGGCAGCAGCGATCCGAAGAAGAACGCCAATCTGGCGGGCAAATACGACATGACCTGGATGGTCGTCGAGAAGTCGGCGAACAAAGAATGGGCGCTGAAATTCCTGGAAGAACTGAGCATTCCCGAAAATTACAAGGCGTTCGTCAACGCCGCCGGTTTCCTGCCGACGCAGGACGTCGAGGTGGAGAGCGAGTTCGTCAACGAAATGATGCAATATTTGAGCGAGTTCAAACTGGCCTGGGACCAGCTGTTCATCAACCGGGAAAACGTCGGCCAATACGCCGCCAACTCCAGCGTGCACGCCGAGTTCCTCAAACCGGCCGGTCCGATCGAGACGGCGCGGGAACTGGCCGAGCTGTCCCAGAAAGACTGGGATGCGGCCGCTCCCAGGTGAGACAACCGCATCTTGTGCCAACGGGGTGAGCCTGCCGGGTCCGGCAGGCTCCGCCTTGTTCCGCTCTTCTTCCACTGCCGTCCGGCACCCGCCGCGGGCGGCCCGGACGCTCCGACAGAGGTGAACGCACCATGTACCCATTCGGCAAAGGGATCCGGCGCCACGTGCCGTTCGCGCTGCTCATGATCCCGACGTTGCTGTACGTCATTTTCGCCTTCGGCCCGTCGCTTGTCACCGTCGTGTTCTCCTTCACGAACGCGACGGGCATTCCCGGCATTCCGTGGGAATTCGTCGGCTGGGAAAACTACCGGACGTTTTTCACGGCGTCCAACGCGGGGGACAACCTGCGGGCGGTCGGCCGCTCCCTGTATTTCGCCTTCACGGTCGTGCTCATCCAGAATGCCGTGGCGCTGTTTGTGGCCATCATCCTGAACCGCCGGCTGAAGGGGGATGTGTTCTACCGGGCCGTGCTGTTTCTGCCCGTCGTGCTCGGGGTCACGGTGAACGGCCTGATCTGGCAGCTGATGTTCAACCCGATGGGCGGGCCGGTCCAGCGCATCCTGAACCTTTTCGGCAAAAGCTCGAACTTTTTCGGCAGTTATGACATCGCCTTCGAACTGATCATCTTCGTGCAGATCTGGATGTACATGGGCTACTCGATGACGATTTTCCTGGCCGGCCTGCAGGCCATCCCGTCCGATCTGTACGAAGCGGCCTACATCGACGGCGCCCGCGGATGGAGCGCGTTCCGCCACATCACGCTGCCGCTCATCGCGCCCGCGACGACGGTGAACATGCTCATGGCCATCATCGGCGCGCTGCAGACGTTCGACATCATCTATGTGCTGACGGGCGGCAAGTTCGAAACGTCCACATTGGCCTGGAACGTGTATGCGGCGGCCTTCGGCTCCGGTTCCGCCGACTTCGGTTTCGCTTCGGCCGTCGGCATGATCCAGTTCGTGTTCGTGTTCATTTTCGCCGTGGCGGCCATGGTCTTTTTCCGCAGGAGAGAGGTGGAAATCTGATGAAGGAAGCGAAATCCGTCGTCATCGGACGCTATGCCGTCGTGCTGCTGCTGATGGTGCTGTACCTGTTTCCGCTCTTCTACCTGTTCAATGTGTCGATGAAGACGCAGTTCGAATATTTGGCCAATCCCGTCGCCCTGGCGGAACAGATCCGGCTGTCCAACTTCGCGGAAGCCTGGAAGCTGGGGCGCTTCGGCCAGTATTTGTGGAACAGCGTCCTCTACACGACCGTCTCGACGCTGCTGTCCCTCTTGCTGTCGATCGTCGCCGCCTTCCCGATTTCCCGGGGCTATGTCCGGTTCAGCAGCTTTTTCTACACCTTTTTTCTCATCTCGCTGTTTCTGCCCAACGCCCTCATTCCGCAATTCGCGCTGATGAACGAACTCGGGCTGTACAACACGCAGATCGGTTACATTTTGCTCCGCACGGGCGGCACGGGCATCGTGTTCATGCTGATGGTCGGCTACGTCAAGTCCATTTCGCGGGAGCTGGACGAGGCGGCGGCGATGGACGGATGCGGCTATGTCCGCTACCTGTTCACCATTCTCATTCCGCTGACGAAGCCGGTTTTGGCCACCGGGGTCATCCTGCTGGCGATCGGCACGTGGAACGACATCATCCTGCCGGTCATCTACTTGTCCGATCCGAATCTGGCGCCGGTCACGAAAGGGCTGTTTGCGTTCCGCGGGCTCTATCTGAACAACTGGCCGCTTCTGGCCAGCGGCATCATCATCGTGGCGGCGCCGCTCATCGTGCTGTACGCCTTCCTGCAGAAATACATCGTGAACGGCGCCCTGGCCGGCGCGTTCAAGGCGTGAGCCAGACGGGAACGGAGGGAAGCGGCGATGGAACGGTTTTCGTTTCCGCTCAAGGAGCAGATCGAGCACGGCGCCGAGTTCCGGTGGAAGAACAAGCCGGTGCTGCGGTCCAGGCCCCTCGACATGTCGGAATCGCGCTGGCGCCTGGTGGAACAGGGGCGGATGGAATTCACGGACGAACGGTCCGTCACCGGCGCCCGCGCCGTCCGGATCATCTCGCCGACGCTGTCCAGCAAGGCGTTCCAGACGGAAGCCCCGGGCCGGCCCCACGGCAAGTCGTCCGTCATGCTGACGGTGGACGGCGAAGACTGGACCGGCTTCAACCGGATCAGCTTCCGGGTGTATCCGACCCTGCCGGGCTTCCGCGTCATCTCCATGTCCGTCCGGCTGCACAATGACGGAACGGTCAAGGTGCCGGACAAGTACGAGCGGGAAGGCATCCACTATTTCCTGCTGCAGCCGGACCGGTGGAACCATATGGTGTGGGAAATCGCGCACCTGCCGCGGGACCGGGTGACCGGCCTCGAATTCGCCTGCCGGCTGCAGGGCAGCGACCGCGGGGCGGCCAAGGAGGTCATGTACGACCTGGACGACATCCGGCTGGAGGAAGTGGAGCCGGATTATGTGGAAGGATGGCCGGTGGCGCCGGGACGGGTGGCGTTTTCCCACGTCGGCTACGCGGCCGGTGCGCGCAAGCTGGCGGCGGCGAGTTCCTTCCCGGATGCCGATGCGTTCGAAATCGTCGCCGACGCGGACGGCGCCGTGGTGTTTGCCGGCCGGGTGGAACACCGGACGCTGCCGACGGGTACTTTCCAGCTGATGGATTTCACGCCCGTTTGCACGCCGGGCCGCTACCGGATCCGCATCGGCGGCACGGAAACGCCGCCTTTCAGGGTGGACGACCGGGCGTGGCGGGAGCCGATTGTCAAGACCGTCAATTTCTTTTTCACGGAGCGATGCGGGTATCACGTGCCGGGCATCCACGGGGTGTGCCACCGCGACTGGCGGGTCCGCCATCCCGACGGCCGCGAGATCGTCACCAACGGCGGCTGGCATGACGCCGGTGACTTGTCCCAGGGGCTGGTGAACACGGCGGAAGCGGTGTACGCCATGCTGGCGCTGGCGGAAAAACTGAAGCGCGGCGATCCGGCGTTGGCGGATCGGCTGGCGGAAGAGGCGATGTGGGGACTCGAGTGGATGCTGGCCACCCGGTTCGGCGACGGCTACCGGACGGTTTGGTCCACGATGGATCTTTGGACGGACAACATCATCGGCACCTTCGATGACGAGGTGTGCGAAGCGGACAACGACCCGTTCGCCAACGCGGTTGCCGCCTGCGCGGAGGCGCTGGCCGGCCGGCTGCTGGCGGAGCGGGATCCGGTGCTGGCCCGGGCATGCCTGCAGGCGGCCCGCGAAGACGCCGGGTTCGCCCTGGAGAAGCGCGCGTCCTTCGACGCGCTGACGGCGGCCCAGACGATTCTGGCGCTGACGGAGCTGTACCGGGCGGAAGGCCGGGAAGCGGATCTGGCGCTGGCGGCGGAGCTGTCCCGCTTCGTCATGGACTGCCAGCAGCGAAGGGTGCCGGAATGGGACGTCCCGCTCCACGGGTATTTCTGCACCCATCCGGACCTGGCGAAACCGATGCGCTTCGACCACCGGGGACACGAGCAGGCGCCGGCGGTGGCGCTCTGCAGCCTGATGGAACTTGCGCCGGACCATGAACTGTGGATGGAATGGTACGGGACGGTCAAGCTCCACGCCTCGTACCTGTGCCGCGGGGCCGGGTTTGCGGAACCGTACGGCATGCTGGCGGCTTCCGTCTACCGGCTGGACGAGGCGGAAACGAAGGAAGACCGCGCGCAGATCCGGCAGGGCATCCCGCTGGCGGACGGGGTGTATTTGCGGCGTTTTCCCGTCTGGCATGCCTTCCGCGGCAATTCGGGCACGATCCTGAGCCAGGCGAAGGCGCTGACCGCGGCGGCCCGCGCGGGCCGCAACTGGTCTTTCGCCGAGCTGGCCAACCGGCAGCTGTACTGGCAGGTCGGCTTCAATCCGTTCGGCCAGAGCCTCATGTACGGGGAAGGCTACGATTTCGCGCCCCAGTACAGCGCCATGAGCGGCAACCTGGTCGGTTCGCTGCCCGTCGGCATCCAGACGCGGGGTGAGCGGGACGAACCGTACTGGCCCGTGCAAACGTGCTACAACTACAAGGAAACGTGGGTGCATCCGAATTCCCGCCTCCTTTGGCTGATGTGCGATCTGTACGGGGAAAGCCGCGTCGTCGGGCGGCTGCCGCGGGACGGGCGGCCGGTGCGCCTCATTCACGGGCTGACGGGCGAAACCGTCGACTTCGCTCCCGGCGCGCCGGACGGCGTGGCGGAGCGGGAGATTTCGCCCGGCCCGTACCGGGTGGTCGCCGGGGATGTGGAAACGAACATGACGTTCCTGCCCGGAACGGTCCACATGGTGGATTTCGGACGGCTGGTGCGCGTGGAATTGAGGCTCGCGGGCGGATCGCGGCTGCAAGCCGTCGTGCACGGAAGGGGACGACCGGTCGAACTGGAGCTGCGGCTGTTCGGGGCATCCGTCCGGGAAGAAGTTTCCCGCACCGTGACACTGCCCGAAGGCGGCGGCGCCGCCGAGGTGGAATGGACGCTGCGGACGGAACCGGCCATGCCCTGGATCGCCCTCGTCATTCCGGACGGACGGCTGGAACTGGCGGCGGAAATCGAGGGAATCGGCTGAAAGGGCCGGTGGGCGCGGACGTTCCGCGACAGCGGCGGCGCGGCGCGGAACGAAAGGAGCGGAATGAAAGGCCCGGAACGAGGGGCCCGGAACGAAAAAACCGGAACAAGACGCCGGACGAAAAGCCGCATTTGTGACAAAAAACGGACAATCGCCCGGCCGGGACAGGAAACGGGGACGAAGGGCGCGAACAAACTTGCATGCCGAAGGAAGGCATCCGCGAAAGCGACATGTGGGAAGCAATCGCGCAGGAAAGGAACCGTAAAGCCCATGCAAAGGATGAACGGGAAGACAAGGCGGTCCGTCCGGCTGCTGGCGGGATGGCTGCTTCCGGCGGTCCTGGCGCTCATGGTGGCCGGCTGCGGAGAAAACGGCGACCGGGGTTCCGCCACCTCCGCGGCGCGGAACGGCGAAGCCGTCAAGAAGCTGGTGAGCGATCTGTCGGCCGGAAAGATCAAGGCGAAGTCGGCTTCCGTCAGCGCGACGGAACTGACGGTCGAATGGCCGGACGGCGAACGGACGGTGCACGCGCTGCCGCAGGACGAGTTTTTCGTGTCCATCGCGCCCTATATCGACCGCACCCATCCGTGCGTGAACCACAGCCTGACCGGATGCCGGGGCGAACTGGCGGGCATGTCGTTCGACATCCGCATCGAGGACGAATCCGGCGCCGTCCTGCTGGAGACGACGGCGGTGACGCCGGACAACGGATTCATCGACCTGTGGCTGCCCCGCAACCGGACATTCCGGGTGACGATCAGCCGGGACGGCCGCACGGCGGTGTCCGACATTTCCACCTTCGACGGCGAGCCGACATGCATCACGACGATGCGGCTGCTATAAGCGGCGGTTGCCGGGAGCGGGAAGGCAACGATTTGCGGCCCGAAGAACGGCCCCATAAAGAAAGCGGAAAAAGGAAAACAGAAAACGGAAAACGGAAAACGGCATCGGTTCGGTGCCGTTTTTTTCGTCGGACGGTTGTCGAAAGGTGGCGAGGTTGCGACGAAACGGAGAAAAGGGTACAATGAAAATATCTTATATTTAAGATTTTGAAAAGCGGGCGAACGGTTGCAGCGGTCCCATCCCAACGGAAAGCGAGGAATCGCCCATGACCGATGGCGCACTGAAAACGCGGGGCATCCACCACATCACCGCCTTCGCGGGCAGCGCCCAGGCCAATCTGGATTTTTACGCCGGGGTGCTGGGGCTTCGGCTGGTGAAAAAAACCGTCAACTTCGACGCGCCCCACGTCTACCATTTTTACTATGGCGACGAACGGGGAACGCCGGGCACCGTCATGACGTTCTTCCCGTTCGAGGACGGCCGGCAGGGACGCGTCGGCGGCGGGCAGGTCGGCCGGATCCGTTTTGCCGCCCAGCCGGGGTCGCTTCCGTTCTGGGAAGACCGCCTGAGCCGGTACGGCGTGGAACACGAGCGCATCCGGCGGTTCGGCGGAGAGGCGATCCGATTCCGGGACCATGAAGGGCTGCAGCTGGAGCTGGAGGAGCAGGCGGCCGGCAAGCCGATCCGCTGGTCGTTCGCCGGCATTCCCGCGGACAAGGCGGTCAAGGGATTTGCCGGCGCCTTGCTGTACAGCATTGCGCCGGCGAGGACGATGCAGCTGCTGGAGCGGCTGTTCGGCTTCGTCCGGATCGGCGAGGAAGGCGGCGTCGTGCGCTTTCGGACCAACGACGGTCCTGGCGACGGTCTCGGCGACTCGGTCGACGTGTACGCCTCTCCGGTCGGCTACGGCCGCGGCGGCCTCGGCACCGTGCACCACATCGCCATGCGGGCGGCCGACAAGGACGAACAGGAGCGGTGGCGCAAGCGGGTGCTGGAAGCCGGGTTCGATCCGACGCCGATCGTCGACCGCAATTATTTCACGTCCATCTATTTCCGGGACGCGGGCGGCATCCTGTTCGAGATCGCCACGGACGGGCCGGGCTTCGAACGGGACGAACCGTTTGACCGGCTCGGATCGGCGCTGATGCTGCCGCCGTGGTATGAACCGCACCGGTCGACGATCGAACGGCTGCTTTCGGAAGCCGGCGTGCGCGAGCCGGTCCCGCCGGGGGAACGCGCGGACGAATGAACGGCAAGGGCCGACCGGAAGGAGGGGCGGCACATGCGGCATTTTTTCAAAAAAGGCCATGCTTCGCATGACGTGACGCTTCGGGCGCCGGTGCCGGGATGACGGTCCATTGGGAGGAGGCCGGCCGCCGGATGACGGCCGCGGAAGCGGCGGCGGCCGCCTGGTACCGGCAATGGTTTGGAAATCAGGACGCATCGGAGGGACGGTCGTGAACGGAGGAGAAACGTTGCTCATGGAAGTCGCGGGCGGAATCGCATTGGAACCCCCGAAAGCTAACGAAGACGGATTCGCAACGGATCCGGCGGGCGGCCCCGCCGATGAAGCCGTGCGCGAACTCGCCGCGACAGGCAGCGGCAGCCCCGGCAACGGTTCCGAAGACGAACCCGATGAAGGTTCCGACGACAATCCCGCCGGCGGCTTCGGCGACGGTCCCGAAATCAATCCCGAAAACAGCCCCAAAAACAGTCCCGAAGGCGGGCTTGATGACCGCGAGCTCGCCCTGAAGCTGTTCGTCGTGCTGTCCCGGGCGTATCGGACCGTCATGGACCGGGCCGTGAAAGACATGCGGAAGCACGGCCTGTCGGCGAACGAATTCATGGTGCTGGAGCTGCTTTATCACAAGGGCAGGGTGCCGCTGCAGCAGATCGGCGAAAACATCCTTTTGACGAGCGGGGGCATCACGTATACGGTTGACAAGCTGGAGGGCAAAGGGCTGGTCCGCCGCGTCCCGTGCACGGAAGACCGCAGGGTCATTTTTGCCGCCATCACGGAAACGGGCCGCAAAATAATGGAGCAGCTGCTCCCGTCCCACGCGGAAGCCATTTGCAACATCATGCGCGGCCTTTCCCCGGAGGAGAAGGAAACGGCGATCCGCCTCGTCCAAAAGCTCGGCCTGGCCGCCGGGGAAGAAGCATGACGGCCATGCGCGCCGGCAACATGCGAACCGGCGGCAAACGAGCCGGCAGCACATGAGCCGGCCGGACAAAGGGTGCAGACATGCACCCTTTTTTATTTGGCTGTGGGCGATGCGGACAAATTGTCCTCATCGGGCACGGCCCGCCGGCGGGTTCCGGAGGCGATGCGGACATTGGCGCCTTCCCAAAACCGTCAAAAAAACCGCCGCCCGGATTGCATGATCATGCAGAACCGGGAATAGGGATGGTAACAGATGTTTTCCCGGAAACGGCGAAGGAAGGGATCGCCATGCTGGAGACGGCCTACCAGATCAGCGGCATCCTCATGACGCTCACCCTCATCATCGGACTTGTGCAGGTGTACTATCTGAAAAGGGACCTGCGCATCACCAACGAGCGCGCCGCCGCGGAAAAGAGCGTCGAATTCCTCAACTGGTTCGCCTCCTATCTGATGCCCAAATTCCAGAGCTACAAATCGCGCATCGCGGAGCTGGAGGCGGACAACGCGGAGCTTGGCGCGCTCCTTCGAAAAAAACGCGCCATCCCCGAAGGCTTCGAAAAAGATTCGTTCGACGACGAGGAAATGCTCGTGGCGTTCATCCAGGGGGAAGCCGGCGGGGAAGACCTGATCAACCAGCTGGAGTTTTTTGCGGCGGCGATGGTGAGCGGCCTGGCGAATGCCGACATCGTCTACCGGCCGGTCGGCCTCCTCTATTGCATGATGGTGGAGGAACTGATGCTGATCCTTTGCCTGAACCGGCAGGACGATCGCAGGCACCTGTATCCCAACACCGTCGAACTGTACCGCAAATGGAGCCATCGTCTCGCCCGCGACCGGCTGCGGGAGGAGCAGAGGACCATTTCGGAAAAGATGAAGCAGTACGAGGACGGCAGGCTGAAGACGATCGGGCTGTGACGAACGAGCGGGCAGCGGAATGCGGCCGGAAAACATGCCGTGCATAAAAAGGGGGGCGGTCCGCGCGCCATGCGCGGACCGGTCCTTGCGATCGGGAGCAGAATGCGGAGGGATGACCGATGAAAGAGCGCGACGAGCTGGTGGAAACGTTCAAGTATCTGGACAATCTGTCCGAACAGAACCTTGGCGTGTTCAAAAAATGGCTGGCCAAAAGCCGCAGCCGCCGCGACCGGATGGCGGTATCCGACAGCGAACCGGTCATGACGCGGGCGTTCAAGCATCTGGACCGGCGCATGAAAGAATGGCGCGCATGGCGCTGATGCCGGCGTCATCAATCGAAAAACGTCCGCGGCTTTACGGGCCGTCCGCTCCGGCAGGGAGGGACGGCTTTCCTGTTTCGAACAGCGCGCCCCGTCGTTTTCGCTTTTTTCGCTTTTGCGTTCCCCCCGGATTTTCGGTTATGATGGGGTCACGGGAACATTTTCACAAATTGCGGCATCAACGGAAGGAGCGATGGACATGGCCGTGATCCAGGTTCAATATTTCTCCCGCGCGTTGAAAAGGAGCGTCACGTTTACCGCAATCATCCCCTTCGACAATCCGGAAAGCGGCAACTGGCCGGAGAAGGGGCCGTTCAAGACGCTGTACTTGCTGCACGGCGTTTTCGGCACCCACACGGACTGGCTGTACCGCACCCGCATCCCGGTGCTGGCGGAGCAAAAGCGGGTGGCCGTCGTCATGCCGTCGGGGGACAACTTCTTCTATCTGGATCAACCCGCCGTCGGCGCCATGTACGGCGAATTCATCGGCCGCGAGCTGGTGGAGGTGACGCGGGCGCTGTTTCCGCTGTCGCGGCGGAGGGACGACACGTTCATGGCCGGCCTTTCCATGGGCGGCTACGGGGCCATCCGCAACGGGCTGCATTATCACGAAACGTTCGGCTGGGTGGCCGGCCTGTCGTCGGCGCTCATCACGTACCATTTTGAAAACCCGGACAACGTGAAGAATATGCTGCATGTCGGGGATCGCTACTATGAACTGACGTTCGGGGAACTGGACAAGGTGAAAGGCAGCGACCGGGATCCGGAGGCGCTCGTCGAGCGGCTGCTGGAACGGGGGGCGGACATGCCGAAGCTGTACCTGTGCTGCGGAACGGAAGATTTTCTGATCGAGCAAAACCGGCGGTTCCGCGACTTCCTCGCCCAACGCGGCGTGGCTTTCACCTACGAGGAAGGACCGGGCGCCCACGACTGGGCGTACTGGGACACGCACATCGAGAAGGTGCTGGACTGGCTGCCGCTTTGACGGGCAGGCCGAGCGGAGGGATGGCCATGCGGGAAGAACCGGGAGTTGACGATTTGCAGCAATGGCTGGAACGGTTGAAAAGGGCATGGCCGGATCGCGGGTTCCCCGAGCGGCTTGTCCTGGCGGACGGCGCCCTGGCGGAAGCCGCCCGCTTCATGGCGGACAAGGAATGGCGGCGCGTGCTGCTCGTGGCCGACGAAAACACCCGTGAAGCGGCCGGCCGGTCGCTGGAGTCGGACTTGCCGGCGGGCGGCGTGTCGGTGTCCGTCACCCTGGTCCGGCCGAATCCGGCGGGGGACGTGGTGGCGGATGAAGCGTCGGTCGTGCAGGTGCTCCTCGATCTGCAGCGGCATGGCGCGGACGCGCTCGTGGCCGTCGGGTCCGGCACGCTGCACGATATTGCGCGTTATGCCGCCTTTACGGCCGGAAAGCCGTTCGTGTCGGTGCCGACGGCGCCGTCGGTGGACGGCTTTACCTCGAAGGGCGCGCCGCTGATCATCCGGGGGGAGAAAATCACGGTGCCGGCCGTCGGTCCCGTCGCCCTGTTCGCCGACCCCGGCGTGCTCCTGCGGGCGCCCCGGCGCCTTGCGGCGGCCGGATTCGGCGACATGCTCGGAAAGGCGACGTCGCTGTTTGACTGGCGGGTCGGCCATCTGATCGACGGCGAGCCCATTGACGAAGAAGTCGCCGGCATGACGCAGCGGGCGCTGGCGCGCTGCATTCGCCTGGCGGAAGACGTCGGACGCGGCACGGAGGCGGGCATCATCGGCCTCATGCGGTCGCTCCTCGAATCGGGCTTCGCCATGCTCATTTTCGGCCAGTCGCATCCCGCTTCCGGCGCCGAGCACCATCTGTCCCACTACTGGGAGATGGATTTCATCCGCAGCGGCCGCCGCCAGCTGCTGCACGGCGCCAAGGTCGGCGTCGCCTGCGGGATGGTCGCCGATCTGTACCACGAAATCGGCCGGAATGTCCCGGCGATTGCGCCGCTTCTGGCCGGGCTGCCGACGGGCGAACGGATCCGGGAGCTGCTCCGCAAAGCCGGCGCGCCCGCGACGCCCGGGGAACTCGGCATCGGGGAAGATCTCGTGCGGCGCGGACTGGCGGAAGCCCACCGGGTGCGTCCGAACCGGACGACGCTGCTAAAGCTGAAAAACGAAGGACGATTGGGAACATGACGGCATATGCGCCGTGAAAGAAGGGAGTTCGTCATGCGGGAACCGTCCATTGTCCACGTTCCGTTCAAACCTTCGCTGGAAGGGTTGGCCGAAATGCGGCCGGACATCATCTTCTCGGAAGCGGCCGGCCAACCCTTGAAGCTGACGCTGCTGGTTCCCTGGCGGGACTGGAGGAACGAAGCCGCCCCGCCCAAACGCCCGCTGATCGTGTTCGTGCAGGGCAGCGGTTTTACGTTTCCAAACGTCAACTATGAAATCCCGCAGCTGGCCGAATATGCCCGAAACGGCTATGTGGTCGCCACGGTGACGCACCGGAGCGTCCTGGACGGGCATCCGTTTCCGGCCAGTCTGCAAGACGTCAAAACGGCGATCCGTTTTTTGCGGAAACATGCGGAGGAATACGTCATCGATCCCGACCGCGTCGGCATATGGGGCACGAGCTCCGGCGGGAACATCGCGCTTCTCGTCGGCCTGACGCAGGGCGATCCGGCCTATGGGACGGAGGAACATGCCGGCTATTCGGATGCGGTCAAGTGCGTGGTCGATTGCTTCGGCCCGACGGACATGGTGGCCAGCTACCAATATGTGAAGGCGACGCAGGATCCCCGGTTCGTCGATTTGTTTCGCGGTTTGCTGGACGGGAAGGAAGACCTAGGCCTTCTAAGGGCGATGAGTCCGCTTCACCGCGTCGAAAAAGGGCGTGTTTGTCCGCCCGTCCTGATTCTCCACGGCGACGCCGACGACGTGGTGCCGTACGAGCAGTCGCTCCAGATGTACGAAGCCCTGCTGGAAGCCGGCTGCACGGCGGAAATGGTGCGCGTGGAAAACGGCCCGCACGAAGGGGCGTTCTGGAGCCGGGACGTCCATCGCCTGATCATGGACTTTTTCAATCGGCATCTGTGAGTCAACATGAAAAAGACGCATTTCCATCCGCAAAGGCGGACGGAAATGCGTCTTTCGTTTTGCCTCCGCTACGCTTCCATCTTCTGCGCCGTGTACAGCTGGTAGTACAGTCCCCTTTTGGCCATCAGTTCGTCGTGGGTGCCGCTTTCGGCAATGCCCTTGTCCGAGATGTACAGGATGCGGTCGCAGTTTTTGATGGTGGACAGCCGGTGCGCGATGATGAAGGAGGTGCGGCTTTTCAGGAGCTCGTTCAGCCCCTGCTGCAGCAGCCGTTCCGTCCGCGCGTCGATGGAGCTGGTCGCTTCGTCCAGGATGAGGATGCGCGGGTCGGCCAGCAGCGTCCGGGCGAAAGAGATGAGCTGCCGCTGCCCCTGGGACAGCCGGGAGCCCCGCTCGTTCACCTGCGTCAAGTAGCCGTCCTCGAAATCGCGGATGAAGTCGTCGGCGCACACCGCCTTCGCCGCGGCGATGATTTCCTCCTCGGTGGCATCCAGCCGGCCGTAGCGGATGTTGTCCAGGATCGTGCCGGAGAAGATGAACGTGTCCTGCAGCATGATGCCCATCTGGCTGCGCAGCGATTTCAGCGTCACCTTCGAAATGTCGTGGCCGTCGATCAAGATCCGCCCGCCGGTCACGTCGTAGAAGCGGGAGAGCAGGTTGACGATGGTCGTCTTGCCCGCCCCCGTCGGGCCGACCAGGGCGATGGATTCGCCGGCTTTCACCTCGAACGACACGTTCTCCAGCACGTTGTGCCCTTCCTCGTAGGCGAAGGTGACGTTCTCGAAGCGGACGTCCCCCTTGATCGGCGGCAGCGGTTTGGCGTCGGGCGCGTCCTTGATCGTCACCGGTTCATCCATCGTCTCGAAAATCCGCTCGAGATAGGCGACGGAGTTGACGAACTGGTTGTACAGATTGGACAGGTTGAGAATCGGCTGCCAGAACCGCCACGCATAGTTGCTCATCGCCAGAATGACCCCGAAGGTGACTTCCTCCGGTCCGAGCGCCAAGAGACCGACCAGGTAGATGGACGTGCCGACGAGCTGGGCGATGTTGTCCACCGTGAACGGCACCGCCGCGTTGAAGCGCAGCGCCCGCATCCAGGCGGTGCGGAAGTTGTCCGCCAGCCGCATGAAGATGCCTTCGTTGTGCTTCTCGCGGGTAAAGATTTGCGTGATGCGGATGCCGGTGATGCTTTCCTGGGTGTAGGCGTTCAGATTGGAGCTTTTGTTGGACACGGCCTGCCAGGCGCGGCGCTGCCGGGTTTTGATCGCGAACATGAACGCGGCGAACAGCGGCAGGCCGGCCAGGATGACCAGCGACAGGCGCGCGTCCACGGCGAACATGAACGCGGCGATGAACATCAGGTTGAGCAGTTCCAGAATCAGGTTGATGATGCCGTTGGACAGGACGTCGGACACCGCGTTGACGTAGTTGACGACGCGGATCAGGATTTTGCCCTGGGGCCGGTCGTCATAATATTTGAACGGCAGCTGCTGCAAATGCCTGAACAGGTCGCTGCGGATGTCGAAAATGATGTCCTGCCCGACCCGCGTCATGATCCGGCCGCGGATGGCGGCCAGTCCGACGCTGACGATGATGGTCGCCAGCATGACGGCGGACCAGAAGACGAGCCCGGGGACGTCCCGGTTCGGAATCGACACGTCCACCACATGCTGCATGATGAGCGGCGCCGTCAGGCCGATGCCGGCCGACAGGGCGCTCAGCACGAAGGCGATGACCATCGGTTTCCGCTGTTTCCGGACGTAGGCCATGGCGCGGCGGAAGTGCCGGATGTCAAACGGCGATTCCAGCGTCTCGTCGATGTCATACCGGTTTCTCGCCACGGCGGTCCACCTGCCTTTCGATGCCTTCGTTCTGCAGCTTGAACACTTCGTAATAGTAGCCGCCTTTGGCCAGCAGTTCGGCGTGGGTGCCCTGTTCGACGATCCGGCCGCCGTCGACGATGAGGATGCGGTCGGCCCGGGCCGTGGTGGACACCCGCTGGGCGATGATGATTTTCGTGCACGGCGTGTCGAGATTCATCAGGCTGTTCTGGATGTGTTCCTCTGTCTCCAGGTCCACCGCGCTCGTCGTGTCGTCCAGGATGAGGATGGGCCGCTTCACGGCCAACGCCCGGCTGAGCGCGATGCGCTGCTTCTGCCCGCCGGACAGGCCGACGCCGCGCTCGCCGATGATGGTGTCGTAGCCTTCCGGCATTTTCTCGATGAATTCGTGAGCGGCGGCGAGCTTGGCGTATTTGACCGTGTCCTCCTCCGGCAGGTCGGGATCGCCGTAGGCGATGTTGCCGTCGATCGTGTCCGAGAACAGAAGCACGTCCTGGGTGGCGATGCCGATGTTGGCCCTCAGCTCGTCCAGTTCCAGTTCCCGCACGTCGACGCCGTCCACCAGCACCCGCCCCTCCGTCACGTCATAGAAGCGGGGGATCAGGTTGGCGATCGTCGTCTTGCCCGCGCCCGTCGGGCCCATGATGGCGACGGTCTCGCCCGGTTCGATGATGAAGCTGACGTCGTGCAGCACCGGCCGGTCGCCGTATTTGAAGGTGACGCGGTCAAACTCGATGCGGCCCTGGTAGCGCCGGACCGTCTCCGTGCGGTGCCGGTTTTTGATTTTCGGCCGGGCGTAGTAGATTTCCATGATTTTCGTCAGGCTGGCGTGAAACCGCTGGATGTCGTTGATGACGATGCCGATGGTGCGCAGCGGATAGGCGATCGCCCACAGCAGGGCGGAGACGGAGGCAAATTCCCCGAAGGTGAGCCGCCCGTTCATGACGAACAGCCCGCCGACGACCATCAGGATGACGGCGAACGCCTGGGAAAACGTTTCCATAAACGGAAAAAAATCCAACCAGACGAGAGCCGCTTTTTTGTTGGCGGTGGAATAGTTGACGTTCTTTTCCTGGAACTTCTCGATTTCGTGCTCTTCCCGGGCGAACGCCTTCACGACGCGGTTGGCGGCGATGTTTTCCTGGGCGGCGGAGTTCAGCTGGCTCAGCCGTTCCCGCAGGTTGACGTACATCGGCCGCACTTTGCGGGCGAACAGGAAGGCGACGATGAAGCTAGGCGGCGCCAGGATGAGCAGCCACAGCGTCAGCACCCAGTCGATCCAGAAAAAGAAGGCGACCGACGCAATGAACAGGGTGGCCGATTCGATGATCGTCTTGATGATCCAGGCGAGCGAATGGCGCACCATGTCCAGATCGCCGGTCATCCTCGTCATCAGGTCCCCGGTGCGGTTGTGGTCGTAATATTCCATGTCCTGGCCCTGGATTTTGTTGTACAGAAAGACGCGAACGCGGTACAGCATGTTCTGCGAGGCGCGTTCGTACAGCATGGTGGTCAGATAGGCCAGGCCGGTGCGGAGCAGGGTGAAACCGATCATGCCGAGGCAGAGCCAGATGAGCAGATCCCGTTTTTCCACCAGGTTGCGGGCGGCGTTCTCGTGCGTGATGAACGTGTCGACGACCAGCTGTCCGATGTACGGATTGATGATCATCATCATGGAGCCGATCACGGACAGGCAAAGCGCGGCAATGTACCGCGCCCGGTCGCCCTTCAGGTTGTTCCAGAGCCACTTCAGTTCGAACATGACATCACCTGTCTTGCGCGTGTAGTCCCCGGTTTCGGTCTCCGTCTGCGGTCTTCCGCACCGCAAAATAGAAACAACCCATTATACCATGCATTTTTGAAAAAGGGTGGCTGCCCGCCGCCGGAAAAAAGACAAAAAGCGCCGCCAATCTCCAATAATCGGAACCCGGCGAAGATGCCGCCCATTTATCTCCGGTTCTCTCCGGAATCGGACGCCTGGCGCCATCAAGCGGATTAGCGGAGGGGGTGGGGTCAAAGGGAACCGCACATGGCACGATCCGCCCCGGGGACCCGCGGCGCGGCGTTCGCATACGCTGGGGATAGGCGATGTTCCGAAGAAAGGAGAATGCTCTACGCCGGCTTGCCGATGTTTCCGATTCCCCTGTATGCCCTGCAGGATATCATCCGCGAGAACAGCCCGGCGGACCGGCTTGCGGCGTCGGTCTGAACCGGCTCCGGCGCACGAACGATCATCGGCGATGAATCAGCCTCGGCGTGAACCGGTACGGTTCGGTTTCGACAAAAAGCGGCTCCGGTCTGATCCTGTTTCAGCCGGAGCCGCTCTCCGCAGAACGACGGCTTCGAACCGCGTCTGCAAGCCGGACCGGGCCCGCGAACCGGGTTCGGTCCGGGCCCGTTTCACAGCGAGTAGATGTTATCCAGCACCGAGCCGATTTCGGCCAGCATCATCAGCGTCTCCATGCGCGACCGCTCCCGCACGGCCAGGCGCAGCCGGGCCAAATCCCGTTCCAAGGTTTCGTATTCCTCCTCATCCCCCAGAAGCTGGAGCATCCAGAACCGCTTGCGGATGCGGTGTTCCAGCGTTTCCACGGTTTGCCGCGCGCGCTCCCAGTTCCCCTGTTCCACGTGCTTTTCCGCCTCGTTGATCAGGTCGCGCAGGGACCCGCCCCGGGGCCGGGCGGCTTTTTCGCGCAGGACCAGGGGCGCGTCGCCGGCATGAACCCGGCCGGCGATCAAGCTTCCGGCATTCGCATGTCCGGCCATCGCATGCTCAGCCGCCGCATGCCCGGCGTCCGCAAGCCCGGCTTTCGCATGCCCGGCCACCGCCGCATACCCGGCGAGTGCCTGACCAGTCTCCGCGCCCACCAGCAGAACGGCCGCGGCCGCCACGACCCGCATGGCCTTCTTCAATGCCCGTTTCCCTCCCTTCGCACCCCGCGCTCCGCGGAGTTGGAATCCTTTTCCTTAACATGTCCCATACTAATGAAAAACTCTCGCGGGGGAGGATCGCACGTGCCCGAAATTGCCATCATCCTCATCCGTTCCGTCGTCTCGTTCGCCGTCCTGCTCGTCCTCACGCGCATCATGGGCAAAAAGCAGATTTCGCAAATGACCTTTTTCGACTACGTGGTCGGCATCACGATCGGCTCCATCGCGGGGGCGGTGTCGGCGGACCAGAACGTGAAGCTGATCGACGGTCTCGCGGCCACCGTGGTGTGGGGCAGTTTCACCATTCTCATCGGCATGGTCGCCCTGAAATCGTACCGGTTCCGAAAGGCGGTGCAGGGCGAGCCGACCATTCTGGTGCAAAACGGCAAAGTGCTGGAACGAAACCTGCGCAAGGCGCGGATGGACGCCACCGAACTGATGGAAAATTTGCGGGAAAACCAGGTGTTCCGCCTTGCGGACGTGGAGTTCGCGGTGCTGGAAACGAACGGCCAGCTATCCGTCATGAAAAAGGCCGGCAAGGAGGCGGTGACGCGGGAAGACCTCGGAATCAGCGCGGGAACGGACGGCGAGCCGCGCATCGTCATCCTGGACGGCAACGTCATGCGGCAGACGCTGGAAAGCCTGGGGTATGCGGAAGAGTGGCTGCTGACGAAAGTCCGGGAACAGGGGGCGAAAGGGTTCCGCGACGTGTTTCTCGCGCAGGTCGACGCGGATGGAAATGTGTATGTGGACTTGTATGCGGACAGGTGAGCGGTCGGCGTCCGGCTCGTGAAATGCGCGGGCCTGATCGAAACGTTCCACCGGCAGCCGTGGGCAAGCCGGCCGGAAGCGGAAGCCGGGCCATCCTGGAAAAAGGATGGCCCGGCTTTTGTCGGTTCCTGCTTATGAATGCCGCCTAATCCGTCATGGTTCACCGGCCGTCCGGCAGCGCGCAGCCGTCATCGCCGCAGGCGTTGCCGCCGTGGCTTTCGCTGCCGTTGCCATTCGAAGCGGCGGAGGACCGTTCCTCGCTCCACGCCTTTTCCAGCGCCTTCAGGAACACGTCGGCCGGCTGGGCGCCGGAGATGCCGTACTTCCGGTTGATGACGAAGAAGGGGACGGCCCGGATGCCGAGGGCGTCCGCTTCCGCCTCGTCCCGCCGCACTTCATCGGCGAAGGCGCCGGCGCTGAGCGCGGCGTCCGCTTCCGCCCCGTCGAGGCCGGCTTCTTCCGCGAGCCGCACCAAAGTCTCCCGCCGGCCGATATGCTCCCCGTCGGTGAAGTAGGCCTTGTACAGCCGGTCCAGCACGTCGCCCATCCTGCCGTGCCGGCCGGCCAGGTGGGTGAGCCGGTGGGCGTCGAACGTGTTGGTCAGCACGACGCGGTCGAAATGGTACTCGATCCCGTGGGCGAGCCCTTGGCGGGCGATCCCGTCCGTATTGGCTTTGGCCTGTTCCCGGCTCATGCCGTATTTGCGGGACAGCATGTCATAGGTGTCGCAGCCGGCGTCCACCGGCGCCCCAGGGTCCAGCTCGAAACTGCGGTACACGATGTCCACGCCGTCCTTGCCGGCGAACTGCGCCAGCGCCTCTTCGAACCGCCGTTTGCCGAGCCAGCAGAACGGGCAGGCGATGTCGGACCAGATTTCCACTTTCATGATGCGGCACCTCCGGACTTTTTTGGAAGGATGTCCGAGCCCATGCAACTGATTAAACTTTATTAATCATAGTCGCTAAAAAAGAGAAAGTCAACGAAACCATTCCCTGAAAAAATAAGGGATGTTTCGAATCACTGGAAGGGTTTGGGGCAAGTTCTGTCGAAAAATACTGCATGCAATCGAATTTTGGGGTGTTTATTATGAAAAAACTGATAAGAAAGGGAATCATTGTTTTTTTGGCGGTTCTTCTGTTCTTTGGATTCAGTCCGGCCGCTGGCGCCGAGCTGGTCGAAGTCGATCCTTACGGTATCGAATATTCCGACACCGCGTACAATCCGGACGTCGGGCAAAACGGCGTGTATCTTCATGTGATCCGGGAATACACATCGGGCAATTTCAGATTATCCGCCCTGCTGATGGACGCGGAAGGAAATTGGCTGGATGCCCACGTTTATTGGGACGACGAAAATGAAGACGTTGTCAGGTTCGACGTGGCCTATGATCCGGCAAGTCAGCGGTACGCCGTCGTTTGGGAAACCGGAAGGACTTACAATGTTGCGAACAACAAAATCTATATCGGTTTTCTGGACGGAGCGGCTCCGCAAAAGCTGGAAGAAATCGCCGAAATCTGCCCGGCGGGCTGCGCCAGGCCTTCGATCGCCGCCGGAGCGGAAGGATACGCGGTCAGCTACATTGCCGGACAGGTTGTGATCGTCGACTATTTCGAACGGCAAACCGACGGATCGGTCATCAAGAGCCAGCAGGCGGTCGAAATCGAAAATGCGGCCAGCGTTGAGGAAGCCCGCATCATCTTCGACAAGGGACACGGAAACCGGTTTTTTGTCGCCTGGGCTGCGGGAGGCGTGCTTTATGGACGGTACCTGTACGCAACGGGCGACGGCGGACTGGAAGACGGAGAGGATTACTCGTTTGGCGAATTCATCGGCGACAAAATCGAGTTTGAAAAAATCGCCCTGGCGTCCGGCACGACGGAAGGGGTCACCATCCTTTGGCACGAAAAAAGCAGCGATTCCGATACGTTTTCCGTGACCCGAGCGGTCTATGGCGCGCCCGTCGTCCAGATCGAATCGGCATGGGACAACATCTACCGGAGTATTGATCTGGCCTATGATGAAGCCCATGACCAATTTGCCGTTCTGCTGACGGGTTATGAAATCTATTACGATTTTCCCATTGTCTATCCGTTCGGGCTGTACATCGATTGGGAACAGCCCGTGAACCAGGCTCCCGATGAGCCGTGGGGCGCCATCGTCGGGCACAATGACGTCCAGCTTGTCTACAATTCGAAGCTGGGCCGGGTGGACATCGTATCCGAATCCATCGACTGGGGGCCGGTCGTCTGGCCGTTCGGCCAAACCTTCGAGCCGCCTCCGCCGCCCCCGATGTACCATGATCCGGCGTTCAGCCACGACGGCGAAACCCTCATCATGGTGGCATGGAACGAAAAGGACTACTGGGGGGAATCGATCAGTCTGGACGTCTTCCGGATCGACGAGCACACCTATCCAACAAATCCGCAGAAAATCGCTGAACTGACGGTGGCCGAAGACGGCATCATGAGCGAATTTGTCCATGATGTGGCCTACGGAAACGGGCTGCATCTGGCGGTGTGGCAATCGAGGGATGAAGACGGCACGTATTGGCTTCACGGCCGATACTTCCACGCCCAGAACGGGCTGGCCGGTTCTGCGTTCGAGATGGAAGTGCCCTATCGGGTCAGCGGGATCCAGGTTTTCTACGAAGAAACGATCGGGAATTTTGTTGCCTTTTACATGCTTTATGAAACGAACGACATTTACGGAGTAACGGTGGACGCTTCCGGCTTCGGTCCGCCTGCCGTTGTGGCCGAGCTTCCGACAGACGAGGATTTTGCGGAGCTGCGGATGGCGAAACTGGGCGGCGGACGCTATGCGGCCGCATCGAACGGCGTTTTTGAATCGAAAGTCCTGTTTCTTCCGATCCGCGTCGATGACGTCGGCAACATCGGGCCAGACGGCAGCTTGATGGCTCTGAGGGAGGATCCCGGCCAAACCTGGATATGGGTCACCCTGGCGCCGGTTGAAGGGGAATCGCGGCTATTGGTCCAGGCCTACCTGGACTGGCCGGAAAGAGAAATCCATTTGATCGCTGTCGAACGGGACCAGGAAGGCAATTGGCATTTTGAAGACGAGCGCATTCTGCAGACGGATGAAACGTATGATCTTGACTTTTATGCGGGGCCGCTGACGGACGGGCCCGTGCTGGTCTGGCTGCAGTATGTCGACTATGAGACGCGCCTTGTCGTGCATGACCTGGATCGGTCGCTGACCGTTCCGGTTCCCGTCCAGGGCAGTTTCAAAAGCGTGAAGCTGGTGCCCGGCAAGAGCCGGCTCCATCTGTGGGCCGAGGAATGGGAGGGCATGGGAACCGGTCTTTTCCCCGTCGCCATCGACTTCGCGGCGGAACTGCAGACGTTCGGCACCGGCGGCCGCATCGCGGTGGATGATCTCGTGAAATACGTCCGGTCGCTGAATCTGCAGCAGACGGGGTTTGCCTTGGAAAACCATTATGGCAAACTGCTGGAGCAGATCGAACCGATCCACAAGCCTTGAAGCGCAAATCCGAAAATGCGGCGGGTGCCGAGCGGATTCGCAATGGAACCGGGCGAGCGGATGTTGACCAATTTGGATGAAAAAAACGGAACCAGAAGACCCGATCAGTGAAACGGGCTGAAAGGCAGCCCGTTTCTCCGCATGGGGTTTCCGGGTTCCGTTTTTTTTTTGAAAAACGCATACGTCACATATAAATCCGATAATGGCCGCTCAGCGCGAGAAGCGAGAAGAAGTACAGGCAATTGTCGTAATAGCGCCGCACGCCTTTGCGCAGCGGCGTGTTCCAGAACCGGTGCACGAACGCCTCGGCGTTCGGTCCGCCGGCGGCAAGCGACGCCGCGGCGTTGGTGGCGAGCAGACCCACCGGATGCAGCGCCGGTTCATCGAAGGGCGTGCCGTCCAGATGATAGCGGCGGTAGTCGGCAGGGTCGATTCCGGCAAAGAAACGCTGGATCCGCTCGCACAGGTCCACCGCCCAATCGTCCGCCCGGAACCATTCCCAGTCCAGCGCCACGTTGAGCGCCACCCGGTACGAATCGCTGAAGAAGTACTGGAACTTCTCGTGGGATTGGGTACGCGGCGTGCCGTCATAGTTGGCGTATTCCGGCGCGAGGCCGGTGACGGGGTGGCACGCCTTTTTCAGATAGGCGCGGCTTGCCGCGGCGGCTTCCTTCCAGAACGGCCGGTCCCGTTCGTCCGCCCACAGCGCGAACAGTTCGTAAAAGTGGGGCAGATGGTAGGACGGGTCGCTGAAGTCCACCTCCGGCACGAACTTGATCAGTTTCGTGGCGGGGTCCCACATCGGATGCCCCTCGTCCTCTTCCCCCTTGTGCACGCAGGCGCGCAGAATCGTTCTCGCCTGCTCCGCGTAGTTGAACGGCTCTTCGCCGTCCCCCCAGCGGTTCGAAGCGAAGAACAGCGCCATGGCGAAATATTCCTCCCCGTCCGGCGCCGGTCCCTGCGAAATGCGGGTGCCGTCGGGTTTGGCATGCCAGGCGAAATAATCCTTGTACCGGCCTTCCCGGTGCTGCATGAAGTCCTTCGCAAACAGCCAGATGCGGTCGAACAGGTCCTTGCGGTCCATTTGCACCGCCATCATCATGCCGTAGGACAGCCCTTCCGTGCGCACGTCCAGGTTGCCGGTATCGAGCAGATACCCCTTGTCCGGGCCCAGCTCATAATAGATTCGCGTCTCTTCGTCGCCGAAAAACAGTTCCTCGAACGTCCGCTCCACCTTCTGCCGGACGGCCTTCTCATCGTAGCCGAATTCCGCAAACACGTTGCGGTACCGTCCGGTGTGGAAAGCGCCCTGCTGTCCGTTCATCGCCCAACATTCCGCCTTTCGGTGAAGTTTCGGAGAATTCCGGGAAATCCGGAAGCGGCATGGAGCGGCTTCCGTTCCATGTTTCATTGTAGCACAGGCCGGAGCACAAAAAGTTTAGCCCGTACCGGGAAAAAGTTTAGCATTTTCGGACAGCGGCGCCGCACGCACCCGAATCCCGCATTCTATTTTACAATTGATAAACGGGATTCCACTAATTATATATACTGGAAATAGAAGAGATTCTGTAGCTGCAAATGGAAGAGGGGGGTTCGCCGCCCATGCGGCGACTGCTGATCGGTTTTCTGTGCGCGGCCTTTTTCGCGATTTCGGCCATGACGATCCAGACGCTCGGCCGCGTCTTTTCGTTCGATGCGCCCGTGCCCGCCGCTTCCCGGGAACCGATGGACAAGCCCCGGATCGTGCTCATTTCCCGGGAACGGGACACGCCGTTCTGGCGCGAACTGGAGAGGGGCGCGTTCGAGGCGGCCGGGCGGCACGGCGTCCAGCTGCAGGCATGGGGGTCCTTCGGCTTGTACGAAGCGGATTTCCTGCGCAACCTGGAGCTTGCCATCGCGTCCCGGGTGGACGGCATCATCGCCCAGGGGCTCGACAACGACGACTTCAAGAAACTGACCGCCATCCGGGCGGCGGAAAACGGCATCCCGGTCATTACCGTCGGCAGCGACGTTCCCGTCGCCGAGAGCATGCGGCGCACGTACGTCGGTTCCGACCACCGGGCCGCCGGACGGTTGGTGGCGGAAAGGCTGGCGGAAGATCTGGGCGGCGCCGGCCGGGTGGTGGTGCTCACGAGCGAGCGGCCGGAACATTTCGAACGGGAGCGGCTGGCCGGCATCCTTTCGGTGACGGAGCGGTTTGACGGCATCGTGGTGGAAACGGCGTCATCCGGCAGCGCCAACGACGAGCTGGCGCGGGTCGTGCGCGACCGGCTCAACGCCCATCCGGACACGAAGGCGTTCGTTTCCGTCGCCTACCATAACGCGGGCGTTATCGCCCGTGAAATCGGCCGGCGGTTCCGTGCGGCGGATTTCTGCCTGTACGCATTCGACGAAAATCCGGAGACGGTCCAGCTTTTGCGGGACGGCATCCTCCGCGGCATCGTCGCCCAGGATCCGTACCGCATGGGGGAGTGGAGCGTCAGCCTGATGGTGCGCTGGCTGGATGGCGTCGACCTTCCCCTCGACATGGACGGGTATTTCACCGACATCCGGCTCCTCACCCGGGAGGCGATGCCATGACGAGCATCCAGCACAAAATCTGGCTGCTGTGCGGCATCGTCCTTTGCGCCATGGGCATCATCTGGGGGCTTCTCGTCTATTACAACCAGCTCGTTCTGGAACAGTACAACGGCATCCTGCAGCGGTATTTGCGCATGAACGAAGCAAGCGAGCGGAGCCAGCGGGCCGTGGCGGCGCTGAACGAATACATGCTGGCGCCGGATGACGAGAAGCGCCGCAGCCTGGACCGGGCGGTCCGCGAGCTGCGGGACGCGAGAGCCGGCATGGCCGGGCTGTTGAATGAAGAAAACGCCTTTCTGCTGGCCAACCACATGAATCTGATGGACAGCCTGGACGACGCCATCCGGCGGACCGTCATGCTCAGCGGCATGGACAACGGCGAGCAGGCGGCGGCCTTCTTCGGGCAGGCGGCGCGCTATGCCGGATACATCTCGGAGACGACGCTGTCGTTGATCGGCCACGAACTGAGCGCCTATGACACGTTCTACCGCGGCATCATGGAGCAGAGCCGGGAAATCCGCAAGCTCGGGTTTCTCGTGCTCGGCCTTGTGCTGATGGTGCTCCTGGCCTTCGCCTGGTGGCTGTCCCGCGGCATCACCCGGCCGATCCAGAAGCTGACGGCGGCGGCCCGGGAACTGTCCCGCGGCCGGTTCGACCGGCCCGTCGAAATCGAATCCAACGACGAGATCGCCTTCCTCGCCCGCACCTTCGACCGGATGCGGATCAGCATCAACGACCTGTTTCTCGAGATCCGGAAGAAGGCGCAGCTGGAGGCGGAACTGGCCGAAAGCCGGCTGCTTCTCCGGGAAAGTCAGCTGCGCAGCCTGCAGAGCCAGATCAATCCCCATTTCCTGTTCAACACGCTGGATACGCTGGCCAAGAAGGCGTTCCTGGAAGGGGCGGAAGAAACAAGCGACCTGATCGCAAGCGTGGCGTCGCTCATGCGGTACAACCTGCGGCGGCTCGACCGGGCGGTGACGCTGCAGGAAGAAGCGGAAATGGTGGCCCAGTACGTGGCGATCCATCCGCATGAAAACGATGTTCGTGTTCGTGCTGTGCAACACGCTGGCCGCCGTCGCCGGCCTCGTGCTGGTGGCCCGCCTCAACGCGGCCACGATGAGCGCCGGCAGCATGTACGAGCTGGACGCCATCGCGGCCTGCGTCATCGGCGGCACGAGCCTGGCGGGCGGAACGGGCACGATCGCCGGCGCCCTCGTCGGTGCCCTGGTGATGGCCAGCCTGGACAACGGCATGAGCCTGATGAACATGGAAAGTTTCTGGCAGTACATCGTCAAGGGCGCCATTCTGGTCCTGGCGGTGTATCTGGACATCGCCAGCCGCAACCGGAAGAAGAAGGCGGGCTGAAGGCGGACGGGCCTTCCCGGGAAAGGCAAATGCCGGCCCGCGAAACGGCAAGCGCCGATACGCGAAAAACCGCGCGGATCCGATCCCGCTGCCGAGACGGGGAACATTGTGGTATAGTGTTGGGTAGTTGCCAAAGCAGCGGACAAGCGAAGCAAAGGTCCGATGCGGCGTCTTCCAAAAGGAGAGGATCGGCGGCATGCAACCGGAAGTGGTGACGTTCGGCGAATCGATGGCGCTCCTGATGCCTCCCGCGGGCCGCGGGATCGAGCGGGCGGCCGTCCTGGACAAAGGGTTTGGCGGCGCGGAAAGCAACGTGGCCATCGGCCTGGCGAGGCTCGGCCACAAAGCGGGCTGGTTCGGCCGGCTCGGGGCGGATCCCCTGGGCACGTACATTCTGAAAAGCATCCGCGGGGAAGGCGTGGACGTCTCCCGCGCCAAGCAGTCCGCCGACGGACCGACCGGCCTGATGTTGCGCGAGACGGCCGGCGGCCGATCGTCCGTCTACTATTACCGGCGCGGCTCCGCCATGAGCCGGATGACGCCGGACGATCTCGATCCGGCCTACATCGCCGGCGCGAAAATCTTGCACGTGACCGGCATCACCCTTGCCCTGAGCGAATCGTGCCGCCGGACGGTGGAAGAGGCGGTTCGCATCGCCCGGGAAAACGGCGTGAAGGTGAGTTTCGACCCGAACCTGCGGCTGAAGCTGTGGAGCGCGGAGGAGGCGAGGGAGGCCATCCTGCCGCTGGCCGGACAGGCCGACTATTTCCTGCCCGGGCTGGATGAGCTGAAATTGCTCCTTGGCACCGACGACACGGACCGGATGGTGGAATATGCGCACGGGCTCGGAAACGTCACGGTGCTGAAGGGCGTCGGCGGGGAAAACTGGGTCGTGGAAGGCGGCCGCGTGGCGAAGGTGCCGTTCGTGCCCGTGGAACGGGTGGTGGACACCGTCGGAGCCGGGGACGCCTTCTGCGCCGGCTTCCTGTCGGGCATCCTGTCCGGGGCCCCGCCGGAAGAAGCCGTCCGCCTCGGCAGCCTGCTCGGCGCGATGGCGGTACAGACGGTCGGGGACTGGGAAGGGCTTCCGACCCGGGACGAAGTGGAGGAGGCGCTTGGGCGCCGCCGGCATACGGAACGATGAATGCGCCTGCCCGAAAGCGGCCCGTCCGGCCGCCCGGGCAGGCGTTTTTCCAGTTCAAGTCAGGCCTTCTTCCGAGTTGCGAAACGGGGGAAATCCGTATAAGATAAAGGTAACTAAAGGTTTCAGACAATTCCGACAAAACCTGCGCCTAGCTGGAGGGGATTGTTGTGAACAGGAGCTACGAAGTGGAATACTGCAACCTGGAGCTTCGTTTTGACCGGCGCAACATCCAGGATCTGATCCGGAATCTGATCCAGGAAGGGTATTCCCTGTACTGGAGCGACAGCGGGCAGCAGCTGATCCTTTCGATCCGGGCCGGGCGCAAACTGTTGAAACTGAAATTTCAGCGGGTGGCTGACAAATATAAAATCGTGGGCGACTACACGCTCCGGGACGAGAAACTGGCCGAAGTGATGGAGCGGCTCATCAACGATTCGAAGGGCCATGCCGTGGTCAAGCGGTTCAAGGACCGGCAAATCCTCATCGAGAACATCATGTTCGGCAAAACGATCCGCATGGTGGAGATCACCGGACCGGAGCAGAAGGTCATTTTCCAGAAGCACGGCCAGGTGACGACGGAAGACATGATCCGGGCCTTCAAATCGACGCGGGCGAAACGGCGCATTCCGGTGCTCCGCCTGGAACTGGACTACGAACTGGCCTGCTACCACGAGGCGCTCCAGGCGGGGGACGAGGAACGCATCCGGACGTCCAGGGAAAAACTGGAAGCCCTCCGGCAGGAAATGCTGCTTCTCGAAATGTGACGGGTGCAGGAAGCGCCCGGCGGCCTCAAAGCCGCCGGGCTTGCTGCTTTTTCGGACGTCCTGCGCGGGCGTTGCCATTTCTTCGCGCGTCAGTTCACATTTGCCAAATAAAATTGTACAATAGGAAACGTTGAACTGGCCGATGACGGCGGCATATGGCCGCGCCGGCGCCGGAACGGGCCGCGGGCGGCCGGATGCCGATCCAGGAGATCCGTATTTTCGCAAAAAAAGGCGGGGTGGAGACGATGGCAAAATCGCACATTGGCGTGATCGGGCTGGCGGTGATGGGGAGAAACCTGGCGCTCAACATCGAAAGCAGGGGCTACACCGTTTCCGTATACAACCGTTCGCGCGAGAAAACCGACGATCTGCTGAACGGGCCGGGCAAGGGGAAAAACCTGGTCGGCACGTACACGCTGGAGGAGTTCGTCGCCTCCCTGGAGAAACCGCGCAAAGTGCTGCTCATGGTGATGGCCGGCGCGCCGACGGACGCCATGATCGACCAGCTGGTGCCGCTCCTCGAGGAAGGCGACATCATCATCGACGGCGGCAACGCCCACTTCCCCGACACCCAGCGGCGCAACAAAATGCTGGCGGAGAAGGGCATCCGCTTCATCGGCGCCGGCGTGTCGGGCGGCGAGGAAGGCGCCCTGAAGGGACCGGCCATCATGCCGGGCGGCCAGCGGGACGCTTACGAGCAGGTGGAGCCGATCCTGACGGCGATCGCCGCCAAGGTGAACGGCGACCCGTGCTGCACCTACATCGGGCCGGACGGCGCCGGCCATTACGTGAAAATGGTGCACAACGGCATCGAATACGGCGACATGCAGCTGATTTGCGAAGCGTACCAGCTGCTCCGGGACGTGCTCGGCGCCTCGGCGGAGGAGCTGCACGAAATCTTCGCCGAATGGAACAAGGGCGAGCTGGACAGCTATCTGATCGAAATTACCGCGGATATTTTCCGCCACAAGGATCCGGAGACGGGCAAACCGATGGTGGACGTCATTCTGGATGCCGCCGGCCAGAAGGGCACGGGCAAGTGGACAAGCCAGAGCGCCCTCGACCTCGGCGTGCCCCTGTCCATCATCACCGAATCGGTGTTCAGCCGCTTCATCTCGGCGATGAAGGCGGAGCGCGCCGAAGCATCCAAAAAGCTGGGAGGCCCCGCGCCCAAACCGTATGTCGGCGACCGGGCCGCCTTCATCGAAAAGGTGCGCCAGGCGCTCTATGCCAGCAAAATCTGCTCCTATGCCCAGGGGTTTGCCCAGATGCGGGCGGCGTCGGAGCATTACGGCTGGAACCTGCAATACGGCAACATCGCCATGATTTTCCGCGGCGGCTGCATCATCCGCGCGCAATTCCTGCACCGGATCAAGGAAGCCTACGACCGGAATCCGGACCTCAAGAACCTGCTGCTTGACGACTATTTCGGCGGCGTCGTGCAAAAGTACCAGGACGCCTGGCGGGAAGTGGTCGCCGAAGCGGTGAAGCGCGGCATCCCCGTGCCGGCCTTCTCGAGCGCCCTGGCCTACTACGACAGCTACCGGTCGGAACGGCTGCCGGCCAACCTGCTGCAGGCGCAGCGCGATTACTTCGGCGCCCACACGTTCCAGCGCGTGGACAAGGAAGGCGCCTTCCACCACGACTGGCTTGGAACGCAGAACTGACGCCGCAGGACGGCAAAACGCAGGACCAATCGCGGTCCGCAACAGCCATGGCATGACCCGGCAAGCCGCGCCGGGCAAGAAGGAGCAAACCATGAAAAACGGCGCCATCATCCTGATCGGTTTCATGGGCACGGGCAAATCCACGGCGGGGCGGATGCTGGCCGAACGGCTCGGCGTCGAATTCGTCGATACGGATGAGGCCATCGAGCGGGAGCTGGGCATGTCCATCCCCGACATTTTCCGCGAACGCGGCGAAGCCGCCTTCCGCGCCATCGAAACCGATATGCTGAAGCGGCTGCTTGACGGCTCGCGGCGGGTGGTCGCCACCGGCGGCGGCGCCGTTCTCGCCGCGGAAAACCGCGCGGCGATGAAGGCGGGCGGCACGGTGGTGGCGCTCAAGGCGTCGCCGGAGACGATCATCCGCCGGGTGGCGGGCGGCGAAGGCCGGCCCCTGCTTGCCGGTGACGCGGCGGCCAACGTCCGCCGCCTGTTCGAGCAGCGCAGGACCGCCTATGATTTTGCCGATTTCACCGTGATGACGGACGAATTGTCGGCGGATGAAGTGGTGCGGCGGATCATGGATTATTTGTCGAAGGAGTCGGGATAGACGATGCATGTCAAGGTGAAGCCGGCCGCCCGGCTGGACGGGGAAATCCAGGCGCTGTCCTCCAAAAACTATACGACGCGCTGCATGCTCGCCGCCGCATTGGCGGAAGGCGAAAGCGAACTGCTGTACCCGGCCCGCAGCGACGACAGCGACGCGTTGCGGCGGTGCCTGCGCGCCCTCGGCGCGGAGCTGGAGGAGACGGAGGAGCGGCTCGTGATCCGCGGGTTCGGCGCCCGGCCGAAGGCGGCGAAGGAGCTGGACGTGGGCAACGCCGGGGCGGTGCTCCGGTTTCTCATGTCGGTGGCCGCGCTGTGCCCCGGCGACGTGTCGTTCCCGAACAAGTATCCGGAATCCCTCGGCAAACGGCCGCATCTCGATCTGATCCACGCTTTGGAGCAGATGAACGTGCGGGTGACCCACCGGGACGGCAGGCTGCCGATCACGATCCACGGCGGCGCGCCGCGGGGCGGCCGCATCCGGGTGTCCGGCGCCGTCAGTTCCCAATATTTGAGCTCCCTGCTGTTCATGACGCCGCTATTGGAAGAAGACAGCGAAATCGAAGTGGTGAACGACCTGAAGTCGAAGGTCGCCGTCAGCCAGACGCTGGAGGTGCTGGAGCAGGCCGGCATCCGGGTGGACGCCTCCGCCGACCTGATGCATTACCGCGTGCCGGGCCGGCAACGCTATGAGGCGAAGCGCTACGTCGTCCAGGGCGACTATCCGGGCTCGGCCGCCATTCTGGCGGCGGCGGCGGTGACCCATTCGGACGTGAAGGTGCACCGGCTGCTCGAGGACAGCCGGCAGGGCGAGCGGGCCGTCATCGACGTGCTGAAGGCGATGGGCGTGCCGCTTGCGCACGATAACGGCACCGTGCACGTCAGGGGCGGCGGCCGGCTGAAAGCCGTGGAATTCGACGGCGACCGGTTCACCGACGCGGTGCTGGCCATGGTCGCGGCGGCGGTGTTCGCGGAGGGCACGTCCCGCTTCTACAACGTGGAAAATCTCCGCTACAAGGAATGCGACCGGATCACCGATTTTCTGGCGGAGCTGCGCAAGGCCGGCGCCGACGTGGAGGAAGGACGGAGCGAAATCATCGTGCACGGGAAGCCGGAAGGCGTCCCCGGCGGCGCGGAAATCGACGCCCATTTCGACCACCGGGTCATCATGGCCCTCACCGTCGTCGGCCTCCGTTCCAAGCATGGGCTGGTCATCCGGGACGCGCACCACGTGGCCAAGTCGTATCCGCAGTTTTTTGACCACCTGCGCGCCCTGGGCGCGGAAATCGACGTGCTGGATTCATGAAAATGGAGGGACGCGACATGGCATTCGAAAACCCGCCGCGGGAGACGATCAAGCGCATCCTGGAAGAAGCGGGCAACATCGCCGTCGTCGGCCTGTCGGACAAGCCGGAGCGGACGAGCCACATGGTGGCGGCGGCCATGCAGAAGCGGGGATACCGGATCATCCCGGTCAACCCCAACGTCAAGGGAACGATTCTGGGCGAGACGTGCTATCCGTCGCTGAAGGACATTCCGGAACCGGTGGACATCGTCAACGTGTTCCGGCGAAGCGAGGAAACGCCGCCGATCGCCCGGGAAGCGGTGGAAATCGGCGCCCGGGTGCTGTGGCTGCAGCAGGGCATCGTGAACGAGGAAGCGGCCGCCATCGCCGCCGAAGGCGGACTTGCCGTCATCATGGACCGCTGCATCAAGGTGGAGGACGCCATCCTGCGCCCGAACCGGTGATGGTTCCGTCCGGCCTTCTGTCCCAAAACCGATGACCGTCGTCGGATCCGTCAGCCGGACCTTAACCGGCCGCCACCGGCAAGCGGGGGAGGCCGGTTTTTTTCGTCCTGTTCCGCCCGTCCCGTGCCGGTGCAACATCTGCCATCCGCCCGCCTGATAATTCCCGGGGGAGTCAGGAATACTACAAAACGGTATTCACCAAACATTTCGATCACACGAAAAAGGAGGCAGTCACGTTGTACCAGCAGCAACCGTTCCAGACGGGCGTCCAGTCGCAGTATCAAGGGTACAAGTCGGCCTACCAGCCCGTCGGATTCGTGCAGTCCCAATATCAGCGGCCGGCTCCGAGCATTCAGCAGCCGGGAACGACCGGCACGGTGAATCCCGCTTCCTACCAAACGTCCAATTACCGCGGCAATCAGCCGGGGCATGACCAGTACCTGCGGTCGGACTCGGCGAATCCTTCGCAGTTCGGGTTCGCTCAACCCCAGACCCAGTACCAGACGCAGCCCCAATACGGCCAGCAGCCCGTCCAGCAGGGATCCTACTTCGCGCCCAACTACCGGGGCAATCAGCCGGGGCATGACCAGTACCTGCGGTCGGACTCGGCGAATCCTTCGCAATTCGGGTTCGCGCAGCCCCAGCCCCAGTACCAGACGCAACCCCAGTACGGTCAACAACCCATCCAGCAAGGGTCCTACTTCACGTCCAACTACCGGGGCAACCAACCGGGTCACGACCAAAATCTGCGTTCCGACTCGACGCAGCCGACGCAGCATGGATTCCGTTGAGGCTGCCGGTTGGCGGCATGCCGGAAAACGAAACGGATCGGGCCGTGACTTTCGTCGCGGCTCGTCTTTTTTTTTTGCAGGGAACCATCAGCCGCCGCGAATCGAAGAAGGGGTTGAAAAAAGGTTAAACTGCACGCCACCGCCTGCAACCCGGATTCCGGGCAGTTTTTTCACCTGTATTGGTCAAAGGAGCTTGGCGCCGACGAACTTGTGCTGGGCATGGATCCCGAGCCCGTGAGCTTCCACATCGAGGAGCTGGGGGACGACCGGTTCGCCGCCGTTTGGCTTGACGAGGATGGCGCCGTCCATGTGCAAGGATTCCGGTTCATGGCGGACGGCTCCGTCGAGCTGGCCGGCACCCGGTCGACGGCCCAGCTGCTGGATGCGGGCGCTCCCGGCGCCTGGGTCGAACGGCTGCGCGTCACGGCCGGCGGCATCGGCGACAAACTGGCCATCGGCGCCGACCGCTACGAGGACTATTCGTCTCCGGGAACCGTCCATTGGGCCGTCGCCTCGTTTGACGGGGAAGACTGGCAGTTCGAGGTTCTGCCGGCTGTCCAGGTGCCGGCCAGGAACGACCTTCTGGACTTTGACGTGTACGCAGGCCCCCTTCTGGACGACGGCGAGCCCGTCATCGCATGGCTCTGGAAAACCGCAAACGGCGACCTGATGTGTTCCATTCAGTCTCCCCGCCGGATGAGCCAGCATTCCTTCGGCCTGACGTTCGCGGTCGGCGAAGGGGCCGTGAAATTCGTGCACGGCAAAAACCGGCTCAACCTGTTCGTCCAGGCGACGCCTTCTTCCTTTCAGCAGTCCGGCATGGTGCACCTTAGAACCCTGGCCCTGGACTTTGCCGGGGAACTGCGGGAATTCAAGGGCGGAAGCGGCGAACGGGTGACCATCGCGGATCTGGTGAAATATGTCCGCAGCCTGAATGGCAACTTGTACGGAGAAGCGCTCATGAACGGTCTGCACAAGCTGGTGGGGCACATCGGGGCGATCCATTCGCCGTCTTCTCCATAGTTGGCCGGTTGGCCGGCGCGCCGGGCGCATCCCCCGCGGCTTCCGTGATTCGCGGGCGGATGGCCCGGCTTTCGTTTTGCCTCTTTCGACGGGGCCGTTTCATGTTTCCGGCAGGGGGTGTGGTATAATGAAAGTTGACCTGACTGCCGGCATTGGGGGAATCGAGCGATGGACGAGGCGGTGATCCTGCGCACGATGGCCGAGCGGGGACTCCGCATCACCGGACAGCGGCGGAGCCTGGCCCGGCTGTTCGCCGAAGCGGACGGCTATCTGACGCCGAAGGAAATCTACGAGGACATGGAAGCCCAATATCCCGGGCTCAGCTTCGACACGGTGTACCGCAATTTGCGGGTGATGCAGGAGCTGGGCGTCATCGAGCAGATCATGTTCGAGGACGGCGTCCGGTTCAAGGTGCATTGCGGCGGAGAGGAACACCATCACCACCTCATTTGCCTGTCCTGCGAGCGGACGCTGCCGATCCGCTACTGCCCGATGCCGGATCTGGCGGAACTGCCGGACTCGTTCCGGGTCGTGCGCCACAAGTTCGAAGTGTTCGGCTATTGCCGGGAGTGCCAGGAGGAAGGCGGCGACGGGGCCGGCCCGCCGGACGCGGAAGGCAGCGCCGGAGCATCGGCCGGCGAAGGCGGGATGCGGCCGTGAAGCATGTGCTGAAGGCCCTCGTCATTTTTTACCGCAAGTTCATCTCGCCGCTGAAGCCGCCCACCTGCCGGTTCTACCCGACCTGTTCGGCCTACGCGCTGGAAGCGCTGGAGAAGCACGGCGCCGTCCGGGGATCGGTGCTCGCGGCAAGGCGCATCGTGAAATGCCATCCGTTCCACCCGGGCGGGATCGATCCGGTGCCGCCGCCTCGGCCGCGAAAACGGGGAAAGGCGGGTTTCGGCGAAGAGAACGCGTGAGCCGGCCTGTGCGGGGCCCCGCCGGGCGGGAAGCGCGGCGGGGGCCCGCCTTGACAGCGCGAATGGCGCTTCGCTATAGTGGAAATAATGGGAAGACAACCGTATCGCGCGTGAACGCCATGAACGGATGAGTACGCGGTCGGACCGATGGCAGAGAGCCGGGGGAGCTGGAAACCGGTATCGGGATCGCCGCGGAAGATGGTCCGGGAGCATTCGCTCTCGAGCGCGGCCCGCGGGTGCCGGCAAGGGAGCGACGGACGGCCCGCCGTTATCGGGCAGCCAGAAATGGCGCAACGAGCCGGCACGGCGCCGGAGGCCGATTCCCGCCCGGGAATGGGGCGTCCGCACCGGCCGGGAAAATGGGTGGTACCACGTGAGCGAAAGCTTTCGTCCCATGGGATGAAGGCTTTTTTTGCTTTTATGTTTCCAAATACCCGCATCATCCGCCTTCCGTCCGGATGGCGGATGGCCGCACGACCGAATTGGAGGAGGCAACCGACCATGCCGGAAGAACGCAAAACCTTCTACATCACGACGCCGATCTATTACCCGAGCGACAGGCTGCACATCGGCCACGCCTACTGCACGGTGGCGGCGGACGCCATGGCCCGCTACAAGCGGCTGCGCGGCCATGACGTGATGTTCCTGACGGGAACGGACGAGCACGGGCAAAAAATCGAGCGGAAGGCCCAGGAGAACGGCGTCACCCCCAAGGAATACGTGGACCGCATCGTGGAGGGCATCCAGGCGCTGTGGAAAAAGCTGGAGATCAGCTGCGACGACTTCATCCGCACGACGGAGGAACGCCACAAGAAGGCGGTGCAACGCATTTTCGCCAAGTTCGTGGAACAGGGGGACGTGTATCTCGGCGAGTATGAAGGCTGGTACTGCACCCCTTGCGAATCGTTCTTCCTCGAGCGCCAGCTCGTGGACGGCAACTGCCCGGACTGCGGACGGCCGGTGGAATGGCTGAAGGAAAAGAGCTACTATTTCCGCATGAGCAAATACGCCGACCGGCTGCTGAAATATTACGAGGAACATCCGGACTTCATCCAGCCGGAGTCGCGGCGGAACGAAATGATCGAAAACTTCCTCAAGCCGGGGCTGACGGATCTGGCCGTTTCCCGCTCGACGTTCAAATGGGGCATTCCGGTTCCCGGCGACGAGGAGCACGTCATCTACGTGTGGATCGACGCGCTGACCAACTACATCACCGCCCTCGGCTACGAGGGGGACGACCCGTCCCGCTTCCACCGGTACTGGCCGGCGGACGTGCATCTGGTCGGGAAGGAAATCGTCCGCTTCCACACGATCTATTGGCCGATCATGCTGATGGCCCTCGGCCTGCCGCTGCCGAAGAAGGTGTTCGGCCACGGCTGGTTCATCACGAAGGAAGGCAAAATGTCCAAGTCCAAGGGCAACGTGGTGGATCCGGTGATGCTCGTCGACCGTTACGGGCTCGACGCGCTGCGCTATTTCCTGCTCCGGGAAGTGCCCTTCGGATCGGACGGCACGTTCACGCCGGAAGGGTTCATCGAGCGGATCAATTTCGACCTGGCCAACGACCTCGGCAACCTGCTCAACCGCACGGTGGCGATGATCGACAAATATTTCGGCGGCGAAGTGCCCGTCGTCGCAGGCGAGGTCACGCCTTTCGACGGCGACTTGCAGCGGACGGCGCTGAAGACGGTGGCGGACGTGGAGGCGGCGATGGACGAGATGGCGTTCTCCGTCGCCCTGAACGCCATCTGGCAGCTGATCCGGCGGTCGAACAAATACATCGACGAAACCCAGCCGTGGGTGCTGGCGAAAGACGAAAGCAGACGGGAGGCGCTCGCCTCCGTGATGGCCCACCTGGCGGAGTCGCTGCGCTTCGTGTCGGTGATGATCCAGCCGTTCATGACCCGTTCGCCGGTCCGCATCCGGCAGCAGCTCGGGATCGAGAAGGCGGAAAACCGGGACGCGCTGGCCGGGTGGGAATCGCTCCGGCGCTTCGGGCAACTTCCGGCGGGGCTCCGGGTGGAGAAGGGCGAACCGCTCTTCCCGCGGCTGGACGTGGAGGCGGAGGTGGCCCATATTCTGTCCGCGATGCGGGGCACGGCCGCCGCGCCGGCATCCGGGCCGGCGGACGGCGGCGCGGCCGGACCGGACGCCGGCCAACCGGGAAGCGGCCGGGATGGCGCGTCCGGCAGCGGCGCGTCGGGCGGCGTGCCAACCGCAGCCGCCGGCGGCCAATCGGGCGCGGGTTCCGGCAGGCCGGCGGAGCGTGAGAACGGCGGGGACGGCGCCGGCCGGCAGGAGATCGTCTACGACGACTTCGCCAAAGTCGAGCTGCGGGTGGCGGAAGTGGTCGCCTGCGAGAAGGTGAAGGGCGCGGACCGGCTGCTGAAGCTGCAGCTTGATCTCGGCTTGGAACGGCGCCAGGTCATTTCGGGCATCGCCCGGCATTATGCGCCCGAAGATCTGATCGGCAAGAAGGTGGTGCTCGTGGCCAACCTGAAGCCGGCCAAACTGCGCGGCGAATGGTCCCAGGGAATGATTCTCGCCGCCTCGGAAGGGGACCGCGTGAAAGTGGTCACCGTGGACGGCGACATGCCGAACGGAGCGGTCGTGAACTGACGGCGTCCGCTCCCGGCAGCCGGCACCGGCCCTTGCAGGGCCGGTGTTTTTCGTCGTTTTCGGCGGAGATTGACACCTTGGTGCCGGAATGGTATGATGCCGATGAAAATAGTAATGATTACGATTAAAGACGATCGAATGGTTCGGGGGAGAAACCGGTGAACAAGGGAAAACCGGCCGGAAGGCGGCGGAGGGCGGTTTGGCGCGGCCTCTTTTTGCTGGCGGCGGCATGGCTGGCGGCGGGATGCGCCGGCGGACAGGCGGACGATCCGGCGGCACATGGCGCCGGGAAGCTGGGCGTCGTGACCAGCTTCTATCCGCTGTACGATTTCGCCTCCAAGATCGGCGGAGAACACGCTGAAGTGGTGAACCTGGTGCCGGCGGGCGTCGATTCCCACGACTGGTCGCCCCGGCTGCAGGACATGCGGCGCATTGCCGAAGCGGACCTGTTCTTGTATCTCGGGGCGGGCTACGAAGGCTGGGTGGACGATTTTCTCGGCGCGCTGGAACCCGGGAACGGTCCCGCGGCGGTGGAAGCGTCGCGAGGTGCGGATTTGATCCGGCTGTCCGGCAACGGGACGCCCCTTGCGGCCGGCGGCGAGCACAGCCGAGGGCACGGTCCGGATGCGGAGCATGACGCGGACCACGGCGGCGAAACCGGATACGCCGGCCATGAAGACGGGCACGCCCAAGAACATGGCCATGATCATGGTCATCGACATGGCCATTCTTCCCTCGTCACCGATCCCCACGTATGGCTGAGCCCGAAGCAGGCGCTGGTTTTGGCCGACAACATCCGGCGGGCGTTCGTCGAGGCGGATCCCGGGCACCGGGAGGACTATGAACGCAATCACGCCGAACTGGCCGGCCGGCTTCTGGAGCTGGACGCCCGGGCGAGGCAGGTGGCGGAACGCGCGGCGCGCAAAACGTTCATCGTCTCCCACGCCTCCTTCGGCTACCTGGCCCGCGACTACGGACTGACCCAGATTGCGGTGATGGGCCTTGCGCCCGACGCGGAACCGACGGCCGGCTGGCTCAGGGAGGTCCGGGAGGAAGCAGAGCGGCTCGGCATCCGCTATCTGCTGACGGAGGAACTGGTGTCGCCCAAAGTGGCGCAGGTGCTTGCCGAATCCCTCGGCATCGGGACGCTGGTGCTGAATCCGCTGGAGGGACTGACGGAAGAGCAGCTGGCGGCGGGGGAGGACTATTTTTCCGTCATGGAACGGAATTTGACAACGCTTGCCGTTGCTCTAGAATAGGGAAGCGAGGGAGATGCGGGATGGAACCGGTCGGATCGGACAATTTGCGGACGGGCAAGGCGGGCTGCCATGACCCGGTCGTGTCCCTCGCGGGCGTTTCGTTCGCCTACGGCGACAACAGGGTGATCGACCGGCTCGATTTCCGGGTGCTGGAGCGGGACTTCGTCGCCCTGACCGGACCGAACGGCGCGGGCAAGACGACGCTGCTCAAAATGATGGCCGGCCTTCTCCGGCCGACGTCGGGCGACATCCGGCTGTTCGGCACGCCGGTCAGGCAGTTCCGCGACTGGCACCGCATCGGCTACGTGCCGCAGCGCAGCGCCCTCAATCCCCTGTTCCCGGCCACGGTGCGCGAAGTGGTGGAATCGGGCCTGTACGGCCGCCGCACCATGTTCCGGCGGCTTTCGGCCGAAGACCGGCAGAAATGCCGGGATGCGATGGAAGCGTTCGGCATCGCCGACCTGGCCGGCCGGCGGATCGGCGAACTGTCCGGCGGACAGCTGCAGCGGGTGCTGCTGGCGCGTTCCATGGCGACGCGGCCGGATCTGCTCATTCTCGACGAACCGATGACGGGCATCGATGCGGATGCCCAGGACGCGTTTTTCCACATGATGCGCCACCTGCACGAGAAGCACCGCATCACCTTCGTGATGGTGACCCATGATGCGGATCTGGTGCGGGAATGGCTGGGCGATCGGCCCGCGCACGAAAGCGGCAGGCTCAAGTTTTACGTGCGCCATGCCCATGAAGCGGACGACTGCGCGGAGACCGATTGGTCCCATACGGCGAAACCGGCCGGCCATCCGGCCTGAAGGAGTTTTGGCATCATGGACCTGTTTGCCCTGGACATTTTCCGGCGGGCGCTGGTTGGCGGCCTTCTGATCGGCCTGATGGCGCCCCTTGTCGGGCAATTCATCGTGCTGCGCCGCCTGTCCCTCCTGGGCGACACGCTGGCGCACACGTCGGTGGCGGGGGTGGCGCTCGGCTTTCTGGCCGGGTGGTACCCGCTCGGCCTCGGCCTCGCCTTCGCCGTGCTGGCGGCGCTGGCCATTGAAGGGCTGCGCCGGCAGTACCGCTCCTATGCGGAACTGTCCATCGCCGTCATGATGGCCGGCGGGATGGCGCTGGCCTCGGTGCTGTTCACCGCCGGCCGGGGCTTCAACATGAACGTGAACGAGTATCTGTTCGGCAGCATCCTGACGCTGAGTTGGCGCGATCTGTGGCTGGTGGCCGGCGTGACGCTGGCGGTGGCGCTGTTCGTCGCCGTTTTTTTCAAGGAGCTTTTCGTGCTCGCCCTTGACGAGGACGCGGCGCGCGTGGCCGGCCTGCCGGTCCGCGTCCTGAACGTGGCGCTGACGGTGACGGCGGCGCTGGTGGTCAGCGTGGCGATCAAAATCGTCGGCGCGCTGCTCGTTTCCGCCCTCATGACGATCCCCGTCGCCGCCAGCCTGGCGGTCGGCCGAGGGTTCAGGCGGACGATGGCCGTTGCCGTGCTGTATGCCGAAGGCGGCGTGCTGATCGGGCTCGTGCTGTCCGGCCTGTGGAATCTGGCGCCGGGCGGCACCGTGGTGCTCGCGCTCATCGCCATGCTTGTCGTGACGCTTCTGGCGCGCAAGTTGCGCAGCCGGCTGCCGGCCGGCCGCTGAACGCGGCCGCCGGAAGGAGGCCGGTCATCTGCCGGCGGCGGGAACGAGTGACGGCCCGGCCTTGTCCGCCGGCGCTTCCGGAGGTGCTTGCTTCATGACCGAAATCAATGTCGCCATCGCGTTTCTGGCCGGGCTGGCGTCCTTCGTGTCCCCCTGCTGCCTGCCGCTCTATCCGTCGTATCTGTCGTACATCACGGGCGTCGGGGTGAACGACCTGAAGGACATGGGCACCCGCGGCCTGCGCGTCAGGACGCTGTCCCACGCCGTCGCCTTCGCCGCCGGGTTTTCCGTCGTGTTCTACACCCTCGGATACGGGGCGGGCGCCTTCGGCGATTTTTTCAAGCAATACCAGACGCTCATTTCCAAGCTGTCCGCCGTGCTGATCATCGCCATCGGCCTGTTTCTGATCGGCGTGTTCCGGCCCGCGTTCCTGATGCGCGAACGGCGGCTGAACCTGCGCGTCAAGCCCGCCGGGCTTCTCGGCACCTTCGCCGTCGGCATCGGGTTTGCCGCGGGATGGACGCCGTGCATCGGCCCGATCCTGTCCTTCATCCTCAACCTGGCGCTCGTCGATCCCGGCGCCTGGTTCGCCTACATCACGGCCTACTGCCTCGGGTTTGCGGTGCCTTTCGTGGCGCTGGCCTTTTTCCTCGGGTCGGTCAAGGGGCTGCTCAACTATTCGGAGCGGGTCATGAAAGTCGGCGGTTCGCTGATGGTGGCGATGGGCATCCTGCTGTATACCGGGCAGTTCATGAAACTGTCCGCCTGGCTGAACGCGATCACGCCGGACTGGCTGATCTTTTGACCGTCGCCGTTGAGCTTTCGGGCGCCTTTGTGTATCATAAAATGACGGGTTTTTCGGCCGGCGGCGAAGCGCTTCGGGCGGCCGGGCCGGCGGGGCAAAGGAGGATGGGCCGTGGCGACCCCGAGCATGGAAGATTATCTGGAACGAATCTATATGCTGATCAACGAGAAGGGTTATGCGCGGGTGTCCGACATCGCGGAAGGGCTGGACGTGCACCCGTCTTCCGTCACGAAGATGATCCAGAAACTGGACAAGGACAACTATCTCATTTACGAGAAATACCGCGGCCTGGTGATGACGAACAAGGGCAAGAAGATCGGCAAGCGGCTGGCCGACCGGCACCATCTGCTGGAGCAGTTTCTGGCCCTGATCGGCGTGAAGGAAGAAAACATCTACAAAGACGTGGAAGGCATCGAGCACCACCTGAGCTGGGATTCCATCACCTGCATCGAGGCGCTGGTGGAGTACTTCCGGCGGGATCCCGCGCGGGTCGAAGCGCTGGCCCGCATCCGCGAGGAATTGGAATCGGATTGACCGGGGAACCGGCAACGGCACCCGGATCATACGAAACCGGCATCATGAACGCCGGTTTTTTTGTTTTTCGGTCTGGGTCAACCCTGACGGCGCATAGGATGTTGCGGGGAAACGAGTGACGCCGTGCGGGCGGACCGGGACGGGCGGCCGGGCGCGAAAGCCGGGTGCGCACCGGACGGGCGAAGGAGGCGGTGTGCGGATGCGGATCCATGCGGTGTTCGAAGGGGGCGGCGTCAAGGGCATCGCCCTGGCGGGCGCCGTCCGGGCCGCGGAGGAATCGGGGGTGCAGTTCGACCGGGTGGCCGGCACGTCGTCCGGCGCCATCGTCGCTTCCCTGATCGCGGCCGGCTACAGGGGCGAAGAGCTGAGGGACATCATCGAAAAGGCGCCGTTCCCGAAGCTCGCCGGCGGCGCCGCCGACGCGCGGAGCGGGTGCAAGGGGATCGTGCCGCTCATGCGGTTTCTGCTGCGGAAAGGGCTGTTTTCCGCCAAACCGCTGGAGGATTGGATCAGCGGCCTGCTGGCCGCCAAAGGGGTGCGCACCTTCGGCGATCTGCCGGCGGGCAGGCTCCGGGTGGTCGCGTCCGACATCACCGACGGCCGCATGCTGGTGCTGCCCGACGATTTGCCGAAATACGGCCTTGTCGCCGATGCGTTTCCCGTGGCGCGGGCGGTGCGCATGAGCGCCGGGATTCCGTATTTTTACGAACCGGCCACCCTCGGCGAAAAACGGAACGTGGTGGTGGATGGCGGGCTGCTCAGCAATTTTCCGCTCTGGCTGTTCGACCGGGAAAACGACGTTCCGGCGAAGGCCGGCCTGCCGGCCAAGCGGGTGCCGGTCATCGGGTTCCAGCTGGTGGGAAAGAACGACCAGACGCCGCGGCGCATCACCGGCCCGCTGACGATGCTGCATGCCCTCGTCGCCACGATGCTGGAAGCCCGCGACGAACGGTACATCGAACAGACGAACCGGTTCCGCACGGTCAAAATCCCGACGCTTGGGGTGCGGACGACGGCGTTCGACCTGCCGAGGGAGACGGTTCTGCGGCTTTACCAGTCCGGCTATGACGCGGGCAAACGGTTTTTCGGACGGTGGAGCCTCGCCGGCTACCAGAAAAGCTACGACCTGTTCGTCGCCGCAAGAAAGCCGGAACCGAAGATGATGGCTTGAGAAGAAGCCGGCGCTCACCGGCCGGGCGGTTCGTCCTTCTTCCGGCCGGGAATGACGCGGAGTTTCACGCCGCCCGCGCTTCGCTTTTTGCGCGGAGGGGACGGCCGGGGCCGGCCCGCGCCGGACCGGGGCGCGCCCTTGCGGCGCCAGGAGGCGGGCGGAAATTTGTACAGAAGAAAGACGGTGCCGAGCACGAGGATCGGGATGACGACGGCCGAAGGCCGCTTCGCGAGCGAGTAGACGATGCCGATGGCGGCCAGGATCAGGATGAGGGAAAAGAACCGTTTGTCGTTCGTGCGCATGGGGCGCGCGCTCCCTTCCCGGTGATTCATCCCCATTTTACAGAAAAACGGCGTCCGTGACCATGGCCGGGGTCACGGGCGCTTTTTTCATGGGAGGAACCAATCCGGCAAATACTAGCATCGGCGGAAGCGGAACCGTGCGAAGCGGAACCATGCGAAGGAGGGAATGCGCGTTGACCCGTCCGTGGGCGTTTGCGCTCCAGGTCGGCTTTTTTGCGGGCTTGATCTGGGGGCTGGCGGGATGCGTCGCCCATTATTTCGGCTTTACGGAAGTGAAACCGTCCGCGTGGGCCGGTCCGTGGCTGGCGAAAGGCCTGTCCGGGTCGTGGCGGGGGACGCTGGCCGGGCTGGCCGCCTATGTCGCCCTGTCCGTCCTGGCGGCGCTGTTGTATGCGGCGGTTCTGCGCCGGGCGAGAGGACCGTGGCCGGGCGTCGCGTACGGCATCCTGTGGTTTGCGGCCCTTTTTTTCATGATCGGGCCGGCCCTCGGCGTGCTGCCGTCCTGGCGCGGGCTGTCCGTGCACACGCTGGTGGCGGAAGGGTGCCGTTTTCTGCTGTGGGGGGTGTTCATCGGCTATTCGGTCGCGATGGAGTTTACCGACGAGCGCGTACGGGAACCGGGCATGGGATGAACCGCGCGGGAAACGCGTCATTCTCAAGCGGGGGGGCCTGTGGTAAAATGGATGCGTTGACAAAAGGCCATTTTCGGAAAAGCGCCGTTGCCGGCGCGAGATTCGGAGGTGCCCCGTGCTCAAGATAGCGGTCATCAACGGTCCGAATTTGAATATGCTGGGCGTCCGGGAACCCGGGGTGTACGGCCGCGCGACGCTGGCCGACATCGAAGCGCGGCTGTCGGAGATGGCGCCCGGCCTCGGAGCGGAGCTGTCCTTTTTCCAGTCGAACCACGAGGGCGCGATCATCGACCGCATCCACGCGGCGTTCGGCAGGGAAGACGGCATCCTGATCAATCCGGGCGCGTTCACCCATTACAGCTACGCGATCCGAGACGCGATCCAGTCGGTGGCGCTGCCGGCGGTGGAAGTGCATTTGTCCAACATCTACAAAAGGGAGCCGTTCCGCCACACGTCGGTCATCGCGCCGGTGACGGTCGGACAGGTGGCCGGGTTCGGACCGTACGGGTACGAGCTGGGGCTCATGGCATTGATCAACGCGATAAGGCAGACGAGGAGCGAATGAACGATGGCGATCCGGGAACGGTTGCGGCGGCTCCGGCAGCATCTGGACGAGCGGGGGGTTGACGGGCTGCTGGTGACCGGCGGCATCAACCGCCGCTACCTGAGCGGTTTCACGGGTTCATCCGGCTATTTGCTGATCACGCGGGACGAGGCGGTGCTGTTCAGCGATTTCCGCTATCGCACCCAGGCGCCGCAGCAGGCGCCGGACTATGTATTCGTGGAGCACGGGCTGAAGCCGGAGGAATCGATCCGGGACAAAGCCCATGAACTCGGCGTCAAAAAGCTGGCGTTCGAAGACCACGACCTGACCGTGGCCGGCCACCGCAAGATGGCCGAAGCGTTGGCCGGCATCGAGCTGGTGCCCGCGGGCAAGCTGGTGGAAGCCGTGCGCATGGTGAAGGACGACAGCGAGCTGGCCGTCCTGCGGGACGCGTGCGCCATTGCGGACCGGGCGTTCAGGCACATTATGGATGTGCTGAAACCGGGCATGACGGAGAAGGAAGTGGCGCTGGAGCTGGAATTTTTCATGCGCAAAGAAGGCGCCGCCGGCACGAGCTTCGACACGATCGTCGCCTCGGGGGAACGGTCGGCGATGCCTCACGGCAAGGCGAGCGACCGGGTGATGGCGCCGGGCGATTTCGTCACCCTCGACTTCGGCGCCCTGTACGACGGGTACTGCTCGGACCTGACCCGGACCGTCGTGCTCGGGCCGGCGACGGACCGGCACCGGGAGATTTACGGCATCGTGCTGGAAGCGCAGCAGGCGGTGCTGGAGGGCATCCGGCCGGGCATGACGGGCCGGGAAGCCGACAAAATCGCCCGGGACATCATCGAACGGTACGGCTACGGCGACTGCTTCGGCCATGGCACCGGCCACGGCATCGGGCTGGACATCCACGAGGAGCCGCGACTCTCGATGGGCGGGGACGTCCTTCTCGTGCCGGGCATGGTCGTCACCGTGGAACCGGGCATCTACATCCCCGGTTTCGGCGGCGTCCGCATCGAGGACGACATCCTGATCACGGAAAACGGGGCGGAATTGTTGACACATGCCCCCAAAAATTTTATAGTGATTGGTTAGTAAACCTTGAGGGGGAAATCCTGTGATTTCGGTGAACGATTTCAAGACCGGCCTGACCATCGAAGTGGACGGCGACATTTTCTCGGTGCTCGAATTCCAGCACGTGAAGCCGGGCAAGGGGGCCGCCTTCGTCCGTTCCAAACTGAGAAACCTGCGCAACGGGAACATCGTCGAAAAGACGTTCCGCGCCGGCGAAACGGTCGGACGGGCCCATCTCGAACACCGCGACATGCAATATCTGTATGCAAGCGGCAATGAACATACGTTCATGGACAACGAGACGTTCGACCAGATCACCCTGACGAGCGACCAGCTTCAGTGGGAACTCAATTTCCTGAAAGAGAATATGAATGTAAAGGTCCTGATTTACGAAGGCGAAATTCTTGGCGTTACGCTGCCGAACAGCGTTGAACTGAAAGTGGTGGAAGCCGAGCCCGGCGTGAAGGGGAACACCGCCACCGGCGCCAGCAAGTGGGTCACGCTGGAGACGGGCTACAAGGTGCAGGTTCCGCTGTTCATCAACGAAGGCGACGTGCTCCTGATCGACACGACCGAGGGCAAATACATTTCCCGCGCCTGATCGCCGCCCCGGGGCTGCCGTCGCCTGCCGGCACGGGACGCACAAGCATCGATTCTTTCAAGGCGAATGGATACGGAGAGGAGTGCGTCACCTTTGTCACTCGTTGTCATGAAATTCGGGGGAAGTTCGGTGGGCAACGTCGAGCGGATGAAGCGGGTCGCCGAACGCATCGTCGAAGCGAAAAGAAGCGGCCGCCGCTGCGTCGTGGTCGTCTCGGCGATGGGCGACACCACCGACGACCTGATCGACATGTCCCGCGAACTGAACGGTTCCCCGCCGGCGCGCGAAATGGATATGCTGCTGGCCAACGGCGAGCAGATTTCCATGGCGCTTCTGGCGATGGCGATTTGCGCGCTGGGTGAAGAGGCCGTTTCCTTCACCGGCTGGCAGGCCGGGATCACCACCGAACCGGCGCACGGCAAGGCGCGCATTCTCCGGATCGAACCGGTCCGCATCCGGGAAGCGCTCGACGAAGGCAAAATCCCCATCGTCGCCGGTTTTCAGGGCATTTCGGAGCAGGGCGATGTGACGACGCTGGGCCGGGGCGGCTCGGATACGACCGCCGTGGCGCTGGCCGCCGCCCTCGGCGCCGACCTGTGCGAGATTTACACCGACGTGGACGGCGTCTACTCGACGGATCCGCGCATCGTGCCGCACGCCCGCAAACTGAAGGAAATCTCCTATGACGAAATGCTGGAACTCGCCCACCTGGGGGCGGCCGTGCTGCATCCGCGCGCGGTGGAGTACGCGAAACAGTACAACGTGACGCTTGTCGTCCGCTCGAGCTTCACCAACAACGAGGGGACGCTGGTCAAGGAGGAAACGGCGTTGGAGCAAGGCATCGTCGTCAGCGGCATCGCCGCGGACAAAAACGTGGCCCGCATCAGCATCATGGGCGTGGAGGACCGGCCGGGCATTCTGGCCAAAGTGTTCACCGCCCTTGCGGACGAGGGCGTGAACGTGGACATCATCGTGCAGAGCGGCGTGCAGAACGGCAAGGCGGATTTCTCGTTCACCGTGGCCAAGCACGACGTCGACACGGCCATCCGGGTGATCCGGAACATCCGCGGCGAAGTGCCGTATGACGACGCCACGTCGGAAACCGGATTGGTCAAGGTGTCCATCGTCGGCGCCGGCATGGTCTCCAATCCGGGCGTCGCGGCGCGGATGTTCGACGTGATCGCCCAGCTGGGCGTCAACATCAAAATGGTGAGCACGTCCGAGATCAAGGTTTCCTGCGTCGTCGACGACGTCAAGCTGAACGAGATCATCCAGTCGCTCCACACCGCCTTCGGGCTGGACACGGCGGAGAAGGCTTTCGTCGGCGGCCCGGCGGTGCGGCGCTGAACAACGTTTCGGACTCATGACCGTCAGTGTGATCTGACGGTTTTTTTGTTGTTCGGCCGGTCGTTCGGCGAAACCGGCGTCGTTTGGATGCTTGTCCCCAATCATCTGCATTCATGGTAAAATCAGAGTGGATCCTGCGATGATGCAGCGGTCCGGGACGGCGACGCGGAACCTGCGATGGCGAATCCGGCGCGATCTTGTTCTGGACGGAGGTTCGGCCCGCATGATGTCGAAGTTGATGAAATACAACACGCTTCGCAACCAGATGCTGGTCGGCTTTCTGCTCGTCATGCTGATCATTTTGCTCGTGGTGGCCATCGTCATGTACGATTCCGTCGGCACGCTGCTGAAAAACCACGCGGAACGGCAGCTGAAGCAGACGGCCATCCAGGCCAGCGGACGGCTGGAAGCCCTCATCGAGCGGGTCGATTTGTTCACGATGCAGATCGTCACCCACCCGCACGTGCAGTCCGTCCTGCTGGAAGAAATGAACATGGGCCGCGCCACTTTCGCCCAGCGCCAGGAAATGACGGCCACCGTCAACTCGATCCACGCCTACATTTCCGGCGTCCACTCGGTGGAAATCTACAGCGGCTACGAACGGCTGCTCTACCCGCTGGACGGCGCCAACCTGAGCGACCGGGTGGAGCGGGAATGGATCGAGAAAGCCCGGGAGGCGAAAGGCCGGCTCATCTGGATCGGCATCGACCCGAACTTTCCGGACACGATTCTCGCCCTGCGCAGCATGAGCCTGGTGGACCGCTGGTTTCTGAGCGGCGGCTACCTGCTCTTGCGCATGAACCTGGAGTATTTCGTGCTTGACGAGCTGCACGCCTCCATGCCGGACGGTTCGTGGACGCTGCTCATCAACGAGGCCGGCGAGCTGGTGACCTCGTCGTATCCGGGCATTTCGCAGGAAGAGATCGATCTCATCATGTCCAGCGCGGACCAGACGGTCACCCTCGGCGGGCGGGACATGCTCGTCGTCCGGCAGGACGCCGCGGAGATGAACTGGACGATGATCATCCTGACTCCGGTGGAGACGGTCATGGAAGGCATTTCCGTGCTCCGCACGGCCATTTTCGTCTCGGCGGCCATCGGCACGGTGCTGTTCCTCATTCTGAGCCTTTTTCTGTCCACGTACATCACCCGCCCGATTTTCAACCTGATCCGGACGATGAAAAGTTCCCGCTTCGGCGTTCTGAAGACGAACCCGGCCACCCTCTCCTCGATCGAAATCACCGAACTGAACAAAACCTACAACCAGATGATCGGGCACATCAACGAACTGATCCAGCTCGTGTACGAAAAGGAACTGCTGCAGAGCCGCACCGAACTGAAAGCACTGCAGTCGCAAATCAATCCCCATTTCCTTTTCAACACGCTGGATGCGCTCTATTGGTCCCTGCAGGAAAACGGCCAGGACGAACTGGCGGAGCAGGTGGTCGCCCTGTCGGAACTGTTCCGCTACACCATCAACAGGGACCGGAAAAAAGGAGACTGGGTGACGCTGGGGGACGAAATCGAGCATATCGAACGATACCTCCAGATCATGAAAATGCGCTTCGGCGACCGGCTGAGCTGGACCGCCGACGTGCCGGCGCCGCTTCTGTCCGCCCGCATTCCGCGCCTGCTCATCCAGCCGCTGGTGGAAAACTGCATCATGCACGGCGTCGGCAACAAAATCGGCCCGGGCAACGTCTCCCTGGAAGCCCGCGGCACGGGCGGGCTCATCCGCATCACCGTCAGCGACGACGGACCGGGCATACCGGAAGAAACCCTGGAGGCGATGCGGAAGCGAATGGCTTCGGGCAAGACGTGGCAGGATGACGGCGGATCGGGCAGCGGACTCGGCATCCTCAACGTGCACCGGCGCGTCCAGCTCTACTACGGCTCAACGCTGCCGAATGCCGGCCTTGCCGTGGAGAGCGGCGCCGGCAAAGGGACCCGCTTCATCCTGGAGATCCCGCATTTGAAGGAGGCTGCATCCCTGTGAAAGGCAAAACGATACTGGTCGTGGACGACGAGCCGAGAAGCCGCATGGGGTTCAAGCGCATCCTTGAAGAATGGTCCGCCGGCCGCCACCGGGTGCTGGATGCCGACAGCGGCGTGGCGGCGCTCGACGTGCTTCGGCGCGAGCAGATCGATCTGATCGTCAGCGACATCCGGATGCCCGAAGTGAGCGGTCTCGATCTGCTGGAAGAGACGGAACGGCTCGGGCTGCCGTACAAACCGGTCAGCCTGCTCATTTCCGGCTACGCGGAATTCCAATACGCCCAGCGGGCGCTCAGGCTCGGCGCGGTGAATTATTTGCTGAAACCGGTCAGCAAGGCCAAGCTGATCGAAGCGGTGGAGAAGGCGCTGGAAATCGGCGAAGACCGCCAGCGCATGAAACGAATGGAGAAAATGGTGGACCCCGTGCTGCTGGAGCTGGACGAGCAGCGGCCGACCGGCAACGAGGCGGTCAACCGGGCCGTCCGGTATATCGAGGAGCATCTGGCCGAACCGTTCAGCCTGGCGGACGTGGCGCGGCACATTCCGGTCAATCCGAGCTATTTGAGCGTCCTTTTCAAGGAGCAGATGAATGTCACGTTCAGCGAATACGTCACCCGCGTCCGCATGCAGAAGGCAAAGGAGCTTTTGCTGTCCACCTCGCTTCCCGTCGGCGAGATCGCCGAGCGGGTCGGCTACCGGACGGCCAAATATTTCATCCGGCAGTTCAAAGAATACACGGGCACGAGCCCGGGACAGTACCGGGCGCGGGAAGTGGCGGACCGGTAGGCTTGCGTGAAGGCCGGGCGAATCTGAAGGCTGCGGAGGGGGAATCGGACCGTGAAACCCGGAAGGGGACTTATGGCCGTCATGGGCTTCATGCTGGCGATCGTCCTGCTGGTTTCATCCTGCGGAGTCGGCTCCGAATCCGTCTATCCGTCACCGGGAGACGACAAGGTGGTCATCCGCTTCCTGCATCTGTGGCCGGAGTCGACCTCCGGGCAGCAGCATCTGATCGTCACCCGGATCGTGCGGGATTTCGAACGGGAACATCCCGGGATCGCCGTCAAGGTGGAAGTGCTGGACAACGAGTCGTACAAGGAGCGGCTGAAAATCCTGTCGGCTTCCAACCGGCTGCCGGACGTGGGCTTCACCTGGGCAGCCGGGTTTCTGGAACCGTATGCGGTCGGCAAGCGGTTTGCCGTCCTGGACGATCTGATGGAAGGCGGCCTGCAGGACATCTTCGCGCCGGGCACGACGGAAGCCTACATGAACGGCGGCCGCCTGTACGCGCTGCCGCTCGAATTCAACATCGTGCCGATCTTCTATAACAAAAAGATTTTTGCCGATCTCGGTCTGGACGTGCCGGACAGCTATGGGGCGTTCAAGGAGACGGTGGCCGCGCTGTCGGAAGCCGGCGTCATCCCCGTCGCCCTGGGCAACCGCGAACGGTGGCCGGGCTCGCACTGGTTCATGTACCTGGCCGACCGCTTCGCCGGTCCGAACGCCGTCCGGGACGCCATCAACCGGACCGCCCGCTTCAACGTGCCCTCGATGAAAGTGGCCGCCCGCGAAGTCCAGGAACTGGTGGACATGGGGGCGTTCAGCCGCGGGTTCAACGGCATGTCCAACGAAGAAGCCCGCCGGCTGTTTGTCAGCGGGCGGGCCGCCATGTTCATGATGGGCACGTGGGAGCTTCCGAATCTGGTGATGGATCCGCGCGTGCCGCAGGAATTCAAGGACAATCTGGGGTATTTCAAGTTTCCCCTGGTGGATGCTTCCATCAGCGACATCGACAGCTGGGTGGGCGGTCCGGGCGTCGGCCTTTTTGTCGCGGAGGATTCCCCCGTCAAGCAGCAAGCCAAGACGTTTGTCCGCTACTTCGTGGAAAAATGGGGCGAAATCGCCGTCGCCGACGCCGGCATCATCCCGGCGACGAAAGTGGACGCGGTCGGGACGGACCTGCCGCAAATCTACATCGACATCCTGAAGGATCTGCAATCGGCCAAAAATCTGACCCTGTACGCCGACGTGGCGATGAAGCCGGGGGCGGCCGAGGCGCATCTCAGCCTGATCCAGTCGCTCTACGGCAAAGTGGTGACGCCCGAGGAATTCGTGAACGAACACGAAGCCGCGCTGGAGAAAAGGGAATGATCCCTTTTCACCCTTTGCCGGAAAAAAGCGAGAACAGCTTCAGCAGCATCGCCGTGATGCCCGCGGCCATGAGCGGGCCGACGGGAATGCCGCGCAGGAACAGGATGCCCAGGATGGAGCCGATGACGAGTCCGACGATCAGCCTCGGCTCGAGCTTGAGCAGTTCCAGCCCCTTGCCGTTCATGAACGTGGCCAGCGCGCCGCCGAGAAGCGCCAGCACCCCGGGCCACGTGGTGAAGACGGCCAGCACTTCCCGGTAGGAAATCTTGTTCGAGGCAAACGGCACCAGCACCCCCATCGTCAAAAACAGCAGGCCGAGCTCCAGCCCGCGCCTTTCGATGGCGGGCAGCCAGCGCTCCAGATGGACCAGTTTGACGATGAGCAGCACGCAGGCCGCCGTCGTGATGATGTGGCTTCTGCCGATCAGCCCCACCACGATCAGGACCACCAGCAGCACGTCCCCGTTCATGCCAGAGCCCCTGTCCCAATGGAATCATTCCATGTTTATGACAGGCCCCCCGATTTAGAACGTTCGCGCCCGGATGCGCGGCGGCGGTCCAACAGGTTCCGCGGGCGGTTCGCCACGCGAACGCCGGCATCCGCCGCTCCTTCAGGCGCGGACGGCGGGCATGTTCCGGTCCGGCACGAAGGAAAGAAACGTGTCCGACCGGAGTCCCCTCCGCAAACATTCCAGCGAAAGCACGTCTTCGGCCTGGATGTTCCCCAGATTGGCGTCCGGGCCGACCGCCTTCAGCAGGTGGACCTGCTGGTTTTTCAGCGGGGCTTCCCACATGAGCCGTTCCACGCTGTCCAGCTGCCGGAGCATTTCCGCCAGGACGTCATCCTTCGGTTTTCCCTGCTCGTCAAAAAGCCCCACCCCCCTGCCGCTTTCGCGGGCTTCCAGAATGACGAGATCCGCCCCGTGTTCCAGGTCCAGGCAAAAAGCGGACAGAAACCGGTCAACGTCGATGGCCGCCCCCGCCGCCTTCTTCCCGTATTCCGTCACCACAAAAAGACCGAGCTCCTTTCCCCGGCCGATCAGCCGGTCGCGCAGATCCCGCGGCATGTCGATCGTGCCGTCGGACACTTCGATGCCGTTGAAGCCGAGCGCGAGCACCATGTCGAAGAAGGCGTCCACCTCGCCCAGGCGGACCGCCGCTTCCAGAAACGTTCCTCCGGGATAAATGACGATGCCGCGGGATCGGGCCAGCTCGATTTTTTTCCGCAGCAGCCCGGCGGGATACAGCGGCGACGTGCCGAACCCGATCTTGATCAGATCGATGTACGGGGCGCCCGTTTCCAGCAGATCGTCGAATGCGGCCGGACCGATGCCCTTGTCGATGACCATCGTTCTGCCGCGCGTGCGCGGTTTGCCTTCCCGGCGGCCGGTCGGATCGCGCAGCGCCGGGTGCCACTCCGTCCGGACGGTCGTGTCCATGGGATCTCCTCGCTTCCCTTTGGTCTTGGGCATTATATGCGCCCAGCGAAGGGGCGGTACCGCGAAGCCTAAAAACGGACGAGCCGGCATACAGTGTTACCGGCGAAAATCCGGGCGGGAACATCCGGCGGGCGTCCGGGAGGAAACCGGCCGGAAAACGGAGGGAACGGCCCATGATCGAAAAGACGGTGCTCGGAATGGCGGCGCTGCGCCTCGTGTCGGGGTCCATCGAAATGGCCGCGGCGATCCTCATGCTGAGATGGAATACGGTGGAGCGGGCGCTTCTGGTCAACAGTTCGCTGGCGCTCGTCGGTCCGCTCATCCTGCTTTCGACGACGGCCATCGGCCTGTCCGGACTGGCGGACAGGCTGTCCCCGGGCAAATTTCTCTGGGTGATGGCCGGCGTCACCTGCCTGTTCATCGGCATTCTGAAGAAATGACGGGCGCAAGGCATAACCGCCCGTCCCCCGCATATGAATGTGATAAACGGTCGGACAACTTGAGGGGGTGGCGCGATGCCGGAATCGGTTCTCCGCCTGTTGCCGGCCGCCGTTGCCGCCGCGTTGTCCCGCCTCCCCCGGGATGTGCTCGGCGGCCTGGAAGAGATCCGCATCCGGGAAGGGCGTCCGCTCGAGATCGTGACGGCGCAGGGCAGCCGGTTCGTGAGCGCGTCGGGCGGCCTTCTGGCCGATCCGGACGGCGCCTACCGGCCGACGCGGGATGATTGCGCCAGGCTGCTGGACAGGATCAGCAACCATTCGCTGTACGCGCTGGAGGAAGAGCTGCGGCGCGGGTACATCACCGTGCGGGGCGGCCACCGGATCGGCCTCGCCGGCCGCGCGGTGCTGGAACGCGGGGCGGTCCGGCATCTGCGCGACGTCACCTGCTTCAACGTGCGGATCGCCCGCGAAGTGCCCGGCGCCGCCGCGCCGGTGCTGCCGTACCTGATCGACCCGGATTCCGGCGCGGTGCGGCATGCGCTGATCGTGTCCCCGCCCGGCTGCGGGAAGACGACGCTGCTTCGCGACCTGGCCTGCCAGATCAGCCGCGGGCCGGCAACCGCCCGGCGCCGCTGGCCCGGCCGGCGCGTCGGCATCGTCGACGAGCGGTCGGAACTGGCCGCCTGCGCCGGCGGCGTGCCCGGTTTCGACGTCGGCCCGCGCACCGATGTGCTGGACGCCTGCCCCAAGGCGGAAGGCATGATGATGATGATCCGCTCGATGTCGCCGGAAGTGCTCGTCGTCGATGAAATCGGCCGTCCGGAGGATGCGGCGGGCCTGCGCGAAGCGATGCTGTCCGGGGTGCGGGTGCTGGCTTCCGCCCACGGGGAAGGCTACGCCGACGTCGCCGGCAAGCCGGTCCTCGGCGAACTGGTGCGGGAGAAGCGGTTCGACCGCTACGTGGTGCTCGGCCGGCGGGCGGGGGGGCGGCAACGGATCGCCGTGCTGGACGAAACGGGACGGCCGGTAGCGGAAACGGAAGCGGGCGGAAGCGGCGGCCCGAAGCGTCCGGGAACGGGCGTCCCGCCGGATGCCTTCGCCGGACGGCCCGGCCGGCGCCCGGAGGCCGGCCTGCCGTGCTGAAGCTCGCAGGCGCCCTGCTCCTTGTCGCCGCCGGCGCCTTGCTCGGCTGGATGCACGCCGGGCGGCTGGCCGAACGCCCCGCGCAGATTCGCCGCCTGGTGCGCCTGCTCAGCCAGCTCGAAACGGACATCGCCTATGGCCTGACGCCGCTTCCCGAGGCGTTCGGCCGGATCGGCCGGCAGGCGACGGAACCGCTCGCCTCGCTGTTCCGCACGGCGGCGGTCCGCCTCGAACGGGACGGCATGGCCGCGCCCGAAGCGTGGCGGGCGGCGCTGGACAGCGTCTGGGAACTGACCGCCATGAAAAATGCAGAGAAGGAGATCATGCTTTCCCTGGGCAACACCCTTGGCGCCACGGACCGGGATGACCAGGTCCGGCACCTGCGCCTTGCCGTGAAACAGCTGGAATCGCTGGAACCGGAAGCCGCGGAGGAGCAGCGCAGATACGAGAAAATGTGGAAAAGCCTCGGGCTTCTCGGTGGCGCGCTGGTCGCCGTGATCTTGTACTGAACAGGAAACGTGGGGTGCCGGAATCATGAACGTGGACGTCAACGCCATCTTCCAGATCGCCGGGATCGGCATCATCATTGCCATGATCCACACCGTGTTGAAGCAGATGGGAAAGGAAGACATGGCCCATTGGGTCACCCTGATCGGATTCGTGGTGGTGCTGTTCATGGTGGTTCGGCTGCTGGACCGGCTGTTCGAGCAGATCAAGGCCATTTTTCTGTTTCAGTAGGCGAAGGCCATGGACATTGTGCAGATCGTCGCCCTCGGTTTCATGGTCACGGTCCTGTCGCTGGTGCTCCGGGAGCACAAGCCGGTGTTTGCCTTCCTGCTGACGGTGTTCGCCGGGCTGGCCGTCTTCCTCCTGCTGCTCGACCAGATCCGTTTCGCGGTTCGCACCCTGGAACACCTGGCCGACCGGACCGGCGTCAACACCGGATACCTGAAAACGATCCTGAAAATCATCGGGGTGGCCTACATCGCGGAGTTCGGCGCCCAGGCGGTGCGGGATGCGGGGCAGGAATCGATGGCCGCGAAAATCGAACTGGCGGGCAAAATGATCATCATCGTGATGGCGGTGCCGATCATTACGGTGATCGTCGAGACGGTGCTGAAACTGCTGCCGGCCTGAAGCGGGGGGCGCTTTCGGCCTCCGGGACGGACCGGCGCGGGAAAGGGGCGACGGTGTCGATGGCTGGACCGGACATCCGGCCGGGGACGGCGCCGCGGGTGCGGGCGATCCGGAACGGGAGGCGGGCGTGCGGCCGGAACATCCGGGCGCGGACGGCACTCCTGCTCCTGCTGCTCGCCATCGCGGCCGCGGCCTGGCCATCGGGTGCGGAAGCCGCGGCCTCCGCGCCGGCCGCATGGCCGGCCCTCCTTCCGGCCGGGCTGCCGGGCGACGGGCCCGCCACTTCGGTCCGGCTGGTGGACGATGCGGCCGGCTTTTCGACCGGGATGCCGCATGAAGCGGCCGGCTTTCCGGCCGCCGGCCCGACGGACGATGCGGCCGCCCTGCCGCCGGAGGCGGAGCGGCTGGAAGCCCACTGGACCGCGATCATGAACGAATACGGCGACTACTTTGCCCCCGGCGCCCGGCCGCCGTTCCGGGAACTGGTCGCGCCGGATGGCGGAAGTCCGAAGACGGCGGACGTGCTGGCGGGACTGATGCGCTTCTTTTTCCACGACATCGTGCGGCACGGCCGGCTGCTCGTATCCATCGTGGTGCTGACCGTCCTCTCCAGCGTGCTGCAGACGCTGCAGGGCGCCTTCGAGCGGCAGGCGGTCAGCCGGGTCGCCTACGGCATCTGCTATCTGGTCATCCTGATCATGGCCGTGGACAGTTTCCGGACCGCCATCTCGTATGCCGGGCAGGCCATCGGACGGATGATCGATCTCATGACTGCGGCGGTGCCGCTTCTGCTGGTGCTCCTGGCCTCCATCGGCAATCTCGCGTCGGTGACCGTGCTGCATCCGCTCATCGTGTTCATGGTCAACGTCGTCGGCCACGCCGTCCATGCCGTCGTGTTTCCGCTTCTGTTTTTTTCCGCCATCCTGCACATCGTCAGTTCGATGTCGGAGAAGTACAAAGTCAGCCAGCTGGCCGACCTGCTCCGTACGATCGGCACCGGCATCCTCGGCGTGCTCCTGACCGCGTTTCTCGGCGTCCTGTCGGTCCAGGGCGTGGCCGCTTCCGTCGCCGACGGCGTGACCATCCGCACCGCGAAGTACATCACGGGCAATTTCGTCCCGGTCGTCGGCAAAATGTTCACCGACGCGGCGGATGCGGTGATCGGCACGTCGCTTCTCGTCAAAAACGCCGTGGGGATGGCGGGGCTGCTCATGCTGGCGCTGCTGTGCGCGTTTCCCGCGGTGAAGATTTTGTCGCTGGCGATCATCTTCAACCTGTCCGGCGCCGTGATGCAACCCCTCGGCGACAGCCCGATCGTCGCGTGCCTGCGGATGATCGGCAGAAGCCTCGTGGACGTGTTCGCGGCGCTGGCGGCCATCGGCCTGATGTTCTTCTTTGCGATGACGATTCTGATCACGTCGGGAAACATTGCGATGATGGTGCGGTGACGGGCTGATGCGGCGGCCGGCGGCAAAGGAAGGAGGAGCCCGGGGTGGCAGAGTGGCTCGGCGGATGGCTCAGGGACATCGTCCTGGTCGTGCTGACGGCCGCCTTCGTCGACCTGCTGGTGCCGGACAACGCCCTCAAGAAATACGTCAGGCTGACGATCAGCCTGATGATCCTGCTGACCATTCTGGATCCCTTGATCGGATGGCTCAAGCTGGGACTGGACGTCCGGGAGGAAGCCTTCTTCGCCATGGAAGCCGGATCCGCCGGCATGCCGCCCCTGGAATCGGTGCTGGAAGCCGGCGACGAGCGCCGGGCGGCGCTCGAGGCCCGGTCGTTCCGGCTGGCGGAAGAGCAGGTCGCCGGCCAAATCCGGCGGCAGGTCAGCCGGGCGTTTCCCGTCGCCGTCGTTGCCGTGGACGTGCGTCTCGGACCGGGGGAAGCGGGAGCGCCGGACATCCAGGCGGTCACGCTGGTGCTCGCGCCCTTTCCCGGCAACCCGGCGGACGGCGAACCGGACGGCGAGGCCGGCGGAGGAAACGGAAATCGCGAATCCGGTGCCGGCGGCGGGTCCGGGGATGACCGGCCGATTGCCGTCCGGTCCGGCATGAAGCCCGTGGTCCGGGTGGAGCCGGTCGCCGTCACCGTACCCGGCGACCGGCAGGGCGGAAGCGCCGGCGCGCAAGCCGGGACGGGAACGGGACGCGGCGCCGCCCGGGACAGCAAGGCCTCCGACGCCGCGGACAAAAGGCGGCTTGCGGCCGACGTGGCGGCGCAGCTGGCCGCCTGGTGGGGCATCGAGGAAAGGCGGATCGACGTGATCTGGGACGACGGGCCGGAAGACGACCGGGACGGCTGACACACGACGGGCCAAGACGCCGGCCGCGGCCGGCGCCCGAAACAGCATCCCGCGTGCCTGGAAGGAAACCGGGGACATGTGACCGGTCGGAACGAAGGAGGGAGCCGCGACGCATGAAGTGGCAGGAGTGGCTGGGACGCCTGGTCGGCGGCGGCCGGCGCGGCCGCATCACGGGCTGGGTGCTCGTCGCCGGTCTGGTCGGCGCGGCTGCCATGATCCTGAATTCGTACCTGACGCTCAAGGACGCCGACTCCATCGCCGGCAGCCGGGAACCGCCGCCCGCCGAGGAAGCCCGCGCCATCGGGCGGTCCGATCCGGAACCGTCCGAATACGAAGCCTTCGAGGCGCGCTACGAGGCGGCCATCCGGGACATTTTGCAGAAAATCGCGGGCGTCGGCGAAGTGGACGTCATGGTGACGATCGATTCAACGGAAGAGCTGGTGGTGGAACGCCACGTGGAGCAGCGCCAGCAGAACACGAACGAAAAGGACGGGCAGGGCGGCACCCGGACGATCAGCGACGCCAGCCGCAGCGGGCAGGTGGTGCTCGTGCAGGCGAAAGGCGACCAGTCGCCGGTCGTCATCAAGAAAATCAGGCCGCAGATCCGAGGGGTCGTCGTGGTGGCCGTAGGGGCGGAAAACCTGACCGTCAAGAAAATGATCGCGGAAGCGGTGGAGCGCGGCCTCGGCGTGCCGGCGCACCGGATTTCCGTCATTCCGGGCAAACCGTGAAAAAACGATGTGGAGGCAGGAGGTAACGCGTGATGAATTCGAAACGGCAAACCATTTGGTTGGTGTCCATGCTCAGTTTGATGGTCGTGCTGTCCGCCTATTACCTGTTCACGGACGATGCCGGCGGACTGGAAACGGCGGGCGGAAACGAGCCGCCGGGCACGGAAATCGACGCCGTCGAGACGGGGGACCGGGACGCGCTGCCGGACATTCAGGCGCTGGATGACCTGCGGCAGGACGACTGGTCGGCTTCCGGCCTTTGGGAAGAGGAAAGCGGAGACGTTCACGGCCACGGGGGGGATGCCGCCGGCGAGCCGGCAGCCCGGGCGGACGCCGCCAATGCCGAACAACGGATTCTCGAACGGGTCAGCCAGGGTCCCCGGAACGGCGAGGAATACATCGCGGCCCTCGAGATGGAGCGCATGAACGCCCTTTCCCGGGAAATAGAGGAACTGTTCGCCATCACCCTGGACCAGACGAAATCGCCGGAGGAAGTGGCCCGGGCCGACGAACGGCTCCGCCTGATCGAAGAAACCCAGGCGATCGTGGACGATCTGGAAGGCCGGCTGCTGCAGCAGTTCGAAAACGTGGTCATCACGGAAACGGACGGAAAGTGGAATGTGGTGGTCAAGGCCGACAAGCTGGAAAAAAGCCAGGTGGTCACGATCATCGACATGGTGATGGAAGGGCTCAACGTGGGCGCCGACGACGTGGTGGTGGAGCGCGTCAGCTGATCCGTCCGCCGGCGGGTCCGCGGAACCTTTCCAGATACGGAAACGGCGCCGGTGCGAACCGGAGGAACGGCCGCCCGTCCGGACGGGGCGGCGTTTTTTTCGCCGGCAGGGAAATTTTCATGGTGATTCCAATTTGAGACTGGGTTATAATAGTCCTGCATTGTGCAAAAAATGCCGCCAATTCGGGCCGGATTCCGTTTTGGAAGATTCGCAGTTTCCGTATGGGAGTGAAAGTGGACGCCATGTTGAAAATGAGCGAGATCAGGGAGCTCATCAAACTGATCGACCAGTCGTCGCTGGACGAGCTGGAGCTGGAGAAAGAAGGATTCCGCCTGGCCCTCCGCAAGCGCGGGGCGAACGCCTCCGGCGGGGCGGACGCCGCGTCCTTCCGGCAGGTGCCGGTTTCCGTCATCCAATCCGCGGCCCCCTTCGCCTACGGCGCTTCTGCCCCGGCGCTTCCCGCCGCGGCGCCGCCGGCGGGCGGACAAGCCCAGGTTGCCCCGGCGGCCGCTCCGGACGCCCCGGCCCATGCTGACGGACAAGCCGGCCAGGCCGGCGGCAGCCGGGATGACAAGGGCCTGCACAAGATTGTCTCGCCGATGGTGGGCACGTTCTACCGCGCGCCGGCGCCGGATGCCCCGCCGTATGTCAATCCGGGCGACCGGGTGGACGAAAAGACGGTCGTGTGCATCATCGAAGCGATGAAACTGATGAACGAAATCGAAGCGGAAGTGAAGGGCGTCATCGTGGACGTGCTGGTCGAAAACGGCCAGCTGGTGGAGTACGGCCAGCCGCTGTTCCTGGTGAAGACGGACTGAACGTTGGAGGTTCCCGGCATTATGAAATTCAACAAAATCCTGATCGCCAACCGCGGCGAAATCGCCGTGCGGATCATCCGCGCCTGCAAGGAAATGGGCATCTACACGGTGGCCGTGTTCTCCGAAGCGGACCGCGACGCGCTGCACGTGCGGATGGCGGACGAAGCCTACTGCATCGGTCCGGCGCCGGCGAAGGCCAGCTATCTGAACATGACCAACCTGATGGCCGTCGCCACGCTCACGGAAGCGGACGCCATCCATCCCGGCTACGGATTTCTGGCCGAAAATCCCGATTTCGCGGACATTTGCGAATCGTGCAACATCACGTTCATCGGCCCGTCCGCCGACGCCATCGCCAGGATGGGCGACAAGGCGGTGGCCAAGCAGACGATGAAGGAGGCGGGCGTACCCGTCATCCCCGGTTCCGACGGCCTCGTCGAAACCGTGGAGGAGGCGGTGGCGCTGGCCCGGGAAATCGGCTATCCGATCGTCATCAAGGCGACCGCCGGCGGCGGCGGCAAAGGCATCCGGATCGCCGAAGACGAAGCGTCCCTCATCCGCCAGATGAACGCCGCCATGCAGGAGGCGGAGAAGGCGTTCGGCAATCCCGGCGTGTACCTGGAAAAATATCTGACCGGCATGAAGCATGTGGAAGTGCAGGTTCTGGCGGACAAGCACGGCAACGTGGTGCATCTCGGCGAGCGGGACTGCTCGGTGCAGCGCCGCCGCCAGAAGCTGATCGAGGAGGCGCCCTGCCCGGTGCTGACGCCGGACATCCGCCGGCAGATGGGCGAAGCCGCCGTCCGCGCGGCCCGGGCCGTCGGCTACTCGGGCGCCGGCACGCTGGAATTTTTGCTCGGGCCGGACGGCAAGTTTTACTTCATGGAAATGAATACGCGCATCCAGGTGGAGCACCCGGTGACGGAAATGGTCACGGGGGTGGACATCGTCAAGGAAATGATTTCCGTCGCCGCCGGCAACCCGCTTTCCTTCCGGCAGGAAGACGTGCGCTTCAACGGCTGGTCCATCGAATGCCGCATCAACGCGGAAGATCCCGACCGCAATTTCATGCCGACCCCCGGCACCGTTGAGTTTTATTTGCCGCCCGGCGGCATGGGGGTCCGGGTGGACAGCGCCGTCTATCCCGGCTACGTGATTCCGCCCCACTATGACTCCATGGTGGCCAAACTGATCGTCTGGGGCGAGACGCGGGAAATCGCCATCGAACGGATGAAGCGCGCCCTGAACGAGTTTTACGTTGCCGGCGTGAGCACGACGATACCTTTTCACCTGAAGGTGCTGGATCATCCCGCCTTCCGGGAAGGCACGGCGGACATCCGCTTCCTGGAGGAACACGATCTGTCCGCGCAGCCGGTCTGAGCCGGCCCGGGCCGGTTTGTGTTGCCGTTGTCCCGATGGTATAGTTATTTCTGACGAGGTGACCAACATGAATCCGATTCCGATGAATGACGCGGGGACGGATCTCGGTTCCATCCAGATTGCCCCGGAGGTGCTGGAAATCATCGCCGGACAGGCCGCCGCGGAAGTGGAAGGCGTCGCCGCCATGGGAGGCGGAATCGCCGACGGCATCGCCGGCATGATCGGGCGGAAAAATCCGGCGCGCGGGGTGCGGGTGACGGTCGAGGGCGACCGCGCGGTCGTGGAACTGTCCATCGCGGTCCGGTACGGCTTTCGCATTCCCGACGTGTGCGACCAAATCGGCCGCGCCGTCAAACACGCGATCCAGTCGATGACCGGCATCGAGGTTTCGGAGGTCCATATCCACATCCACGGGGTCCAGTTCAAAGACAAACCTGCCGAACAGGATGAACCGGCGGCAGGCAGGGTCAAATAGACGCCGTGCGTTTTGGTTGCTGAGAAACCCCCTGCCCGCAGGGGGTTTACGCTTGTCGATGGGCGGTGAATCGTTCGTGGCGAAATGGGTTGACCGAATTTTGCTCATCCTGTACAGCCTCACGGTCGGCGTGGCGCTCATGCTGTCGCTTTCGATGGCCTTCAACTGGATTCGCTTCGACCGCGCGGTCCGCTACCTGGAAAACGTGTACCTCAATCCGGCCGTGGCCTGGCCGTTCATCACCGCGGCATTGTTCCTGCTGCTGTACACCGTCCGGCTGTTCATCCTCGGCATCCGGCGGCCGGGCGGCCGGCCGCGGGCCGTCGAGCGGTGGACGGATCACGGGCTGGTGCGCGTTTCCCACCAGGCGCTGCAAAATCTGGCGGCGAGCGCGGCGGCCGACATCCCGGGCATCCACGACCTGAAAACCCGCATCCGCGTCAGCGGACACGGTCTCGAGATCGACCTGTACGCCAACGTGGACGGCCGGGCGGCGATTCCGGAACTGACGGAGCGGCTGCAGACGGCCGTGAAGGATCACGTGGAGCGGATGAGCGGCTTGCCGGTGGCGGCCGTCGGCGTCCTGATCGGGAAAGCCGCCCCGAAACAGGCGGCGCCCGCGCTCCGGAGCCGCGTCGAATGAGGAGGGCGGCGATCCATGGAAGAATGGTGGGCGGCGGTCAAACGGGCCTTCACCGGCGGGCGGCGGGGCCGGAACACCGGCATCGCCATCGGCCTTTTTCTCGGCTTTCTGTACTTGATCGCCGGTTTTTGGGACATGCTGATTTTTGCCATCATTGTCGGAATTGCCTTGGCGGCGGGGATCGCCTACGACCGCGGCGTGGACTGGCGCGCCATCGGGGAGTGGCTGGCGGACCGTTGGAGGGGTTTCAAATGAACCGGGAGGAACATCATGAAGCGTCGATTGGCTAGAGAACTGGCCGTCCAATGCCTGTATCATCTCGAAATGAACGCCGCGGGGGCGGACGAAGCGCTGGACACGGTGATCCGGGAAGCGAAGGACGAGGAGGGAGAGTCCGGCATCCGGCTGCCCGGCCGTCCCGAAGAAGAGGAAGAACTGCGCGGGTACGCCCGGGAACTGGTGACGGGCACGCTGGCGCATCTTGATACGATCGACGGCATGCTGGCCAGAAGCCTGAAAGGCTGGCGGATGGAACGGCTGTCCCGCGTGGACCGGCAGGTGATGCGGATTGCGGTCTATGAAATGATGGAGCGGGACGACGTGCCCCCGAAAGCGGCCATCAACGAGGCGATCGAAATCGCCAAGCATTACGGATCGGAGGAATCCGGCAAATTCGTCAACGGCGTGCTCGGGCAAATCATCCGGCGGCTGGACGAAGAGCGGGCCGCCTGGAACGCGGACAAGGGGGAGGAGGATCGGTCGTGAGCGCAGTGATCATCGACGGCAAGGCGCTGTCGGCCAAAATCAGGGAAGAGCTGAAGCGGGAGGTGGACGACCTCGCCGGGAGGGGAATCGTTCCCGGCCTGACGGTCGTGCTGGTGGGCGACGATCCGGCCTCGCAGGTGTACGTCCGGAACAAGGCGAAATCCTGCGAGCAGATCGGCATCCGCTCGGAGGTGATCCGCCTGCCCGGCGACACGCCGGAGGACCAGCTGCTCGGCGTCATCGACGGGCTGAACCGGAATCCGGACGTGCACGGCATCCTCGTGCAGCTGCCGCTGCCGGACCACATCAGCGAGGAGAAGGTACTGCTGGCCATTTCGCCGGAGAAGGACGTGGACGGGTTCCATCCGGTCAACGTCGGCAACCTGTCCATCGGGCGGGATGCCTTCCTGCCCTGCACGCCCGCCGGCTGCATCGAGCTCATCCGCAGCACGGGCACGGACATCGCGGGCCGTCATGCGGTCGTCATCGGCCGGAGCAACATCGTCGGCAAGCCGATGGCGATGCTGCTTCTGAGGGAACACGCCACGGTAACGGTATGCCATTCCCGGACGAAGGACATCGAAGACGTGGTGTGCCGGGCGGACATCGTGGTGGCGGCCGTCGGACGGCCGAACTTGGTCAAGAAACACTGGATCAAGCCGGGCGCCCTCGTCCTCGATGTCGGCGTCAACCGGCTTCCGGACGGAAAGCTCACCGGCGACGTCGATTTTGAAAGCGTGAAGGAAACGGCCGGCTTCATCACCCCGGTGCCCGGCGGCGTCGGGCCGATGACGATCACGATGCTGCTCAAAAACACGATCAAGGCGGCGAAAAAGGCGGCCGGCCTGACATGAAGGAACGGCGCATCCTGACCGTCGGGGAACTGACCCGCTACATCAAAATGAAGCTGGAGCAGGACCCGGTGCTGACGGACGTGTGGGTGCGGGGCGAAATCTCCAACTTCAAGCACCACACGAGCGGGCACATGTATTTCACGCTGAAGGACGGCACGGGCCTCATCCGCGCCGTCATGTTCGCGTCGGCCAACCAGCGGCTGGCGTTCCGGCCGCAGGAAGGGATGCTGGTCATCGCCCGCGGCTCCGTCTCCGTCTACGAACGCGACGGGCAGTACCAGCTGTACGTCCAGCACATGCAGCCCGACGGCATCGGCAGCCTGTATCTGGCGTTCGAACAGCTGAAGAAGAAGCTGGAGGCCGAGGGGCTGTTCGATCCGGCCCGCAAGAAGCCGATTCCCCGGTTTCCGCGGACGGTCGGGGTGATCACCTCGCCGACGGGCGCGGCGGTGCGGGACATCATCACGACGATGCAGCGGCGCTATCCGCAGGCGGCGATCCTTCTGCATCCGGTGCTGGTGCAGGGCGAGCAGGCGGCGCCGTCCATCGCGGCGGCGATCCGCCGGATGAACGAGCTCGGGGCCGCCGACGTGCTCATCGTCGGACGCGGCGGCGGCTCGCTGGAGGAACTGTGGCCGTTCAACGAGGAAGCGGTGGCGCGGGCCATTGCGGAAAGCCGCATTCCGGTCATCTCCGCCGTCGGCCACGAAACGGACTTCACCATCGCCGATTTCGTGGCGGACCTCCGGGCGGCGACGCCCACCGCGGCGGCGGAACTGGCCGTGCCCCACGCGCTGGAGCTCCGGCAGCACGCGGCGCAGCTTCGCGTCCGCCTGGCGCAGGCCGTGCTGGGAAAAGTGCGGCAGGAGCGGGAGCGGCTGAACCGGCTTGCCGGCCATCCGTATTTGCGGGATCCGAAGCGCCAGCTGTCCGAACCCGCCCAGCGGCTCGACCGGCTGCGGGAACAGCTGGCGTTCCGGATGGAAAGCCGGCTGCGCCGGGAAGCGGAGCGGACGGCGGATCTTCGGCACCGCATCCTGCGTTTCCATCCGCGCCAGCAGCTCGGCCTTGCGTCGGGCCGGCTGGAACAGATGGCCACGCGCCTGTCGCAGGCCGCCGGCATGCGGCACCGCGCCTCGGCGCACCGCCTGGCGGTGGCCGTCGGGCGGCTGGATGCCCTGAGTCCGCTGAAAGTGATGCAGCGCGGCTATTCCCTCGTCTATGACGAGAAGAAACGGCTGATCAAATCCATCGAGCAGGTTCAACCGGGAGACATGGTTCACATCCGGCTGGCGGACGGAAGGCTCGACTGCCAGGTGTGGGCGATGCAAGAGGAGGAGAAAACCGATGGCGGAAACGACGGACAATAAGCGGGAAGGCGGTTTGCCGCAGGACGGCGGGGCTTCGCCGGCGGAACCGGCCGGCGGCGCGCCGGACATGACGTTCGAGCAGGCGATGAACGCGCTGGAGGCGATCGTCGCGAAACTCGAAGGCGGCGACGTGCCGCTGGAGCAGGCCATCGAGCTGTACCAGGAAGGCATGCGGCTGGCCAAACTGTGCGGCGACAAACTGGAACATTTTGAACGGAAAATCGAAATGCTGGCGGAAGAGGGGGGCACGCTCGTCCGGAAGCCCTTCGCGCCGCAGGACAAAGGAGAATCGGTCGGTTGACGTCCCCGGACAAGGATTTTGCGGCAAAACGGGATCACGAAGCGGGAGCGGCGGACAAGGCGGGTCATGGGAGGCTCGCGGGTCAAGCGGGTTTTGCGGATCGTGCGGGAACGGCGGGTCCCGCGGATCTTGCGGGCCGTGGGCATCGTGCGGCATTCGCGGGCCATGCGGGCGAAGAACCGCTGGCGGACTATTTGCGCCGCCAGGCGGCCCGGATCGAGGCGGCGTTCGACCGCCTTTTTCCCGCGGATTGGGTCATCCCGGACCGGCTCCTGGAAGCGATGCGCTATTCCCTGGACGCCGGCGGCAAGCGGATGCGCCCAATCCTGACGCTGGCCGCGGCGGAGGCGTTCGGCGGCGACGCCGAGGCCGCCCTTCCGGCGGCATGCGCCGTGGAACTCGTCCACACGTATTCGCTGATCCACGACGACCTGCCGGCGATGGACAACGACGATTTCCGGCGGGGCAAGCCGACCAACCACCGGGTGTTCGGGGAAGCGATGGCGATTTTGGCCGGCGACGGCCTGCTCACCCACGCCTTCCACGTAATCGCTTCCGGCGGCCTGCCGCCGGACCGCGCCCTGGCGATCATCCGCGAACTGGCGGAGTACGCGGGGCCGCGGGGCATGGTGGGCGGCCAGGCGGCGGACATGATGGGCGAGCGGGGCATCACCAGCCTCGCCGAGCTTGAATACATCCACCTCCACAAAACGAGCGACCTGATCGTGTTTTCCCTGCGGGCGGGCGCCCATGCCGCGGGGGCCGGCGAAGCGGGGCTGGAGGCCGTCAGCCGGTTCGGCCGCAACATCGGCCTCGCCTTCCAGATCCGGGACGACGTGCTGGACGTGATCGGCCAGGAGAGCAAACTGGGCAAGGCGACGCAGAGCGACAACCGGGAACAGAAGGTGACCTATCCGTTCTTTCTCGGCGTCGAGGCGTCCGTCGAGAAAATCCGGGAACTGACGGAAGAAGGAAAGCAGGCGCTCCTTTCCGGCGCCGTGCCGCATCCGGAGCGCCTCTTGCAGATCGCCGACTATTTGTCGGGCCGGGACCATTGAACAAAGGCGAGCGGCGGCATCCAGGGCGGCGCCGCCCCGGAAGCCGCGGCATCATCCGCCAGGCGGGGCGGCAACCTTCCATTGAGCGCGTTGTCCGGCGTATGCTATAATGTTTCTTACAATCGAAGTGGCGCAGTATTCTAGTCAGTCCCCCATTTTGAAGGCGAGCCTAAAAATTCGCCGAAGGGCACATCGATGAAGTTCCTGGTGTTGGCTTTGGACGCCCAGTCCGGGGCTGATGCTGGGAGTTAAGGTTGCAGGGCGATCCGCAATGGCATGCGGGCGTTGACCCTGCTTCCGCGGAGGCCCGAGTGCGTGGCCGAACGGATGGGATGAACCGGAATCATGCATGGTTTCCGTTTGCCTTCCGCGAGGCTACGGCTCGGGGTATGAACCTGCAATGGCGAGTCAACGCCGGTCCGCCCCGTCTGCAGACGGCGGACGGTCCGCGCGGCGGCTTGCGTGCAGCGTAGCCTGCCTTGAGTGAAGCAGCAGGGATTGCGGATTTTGTAGAAACGGCCCGCTTCCGGCCAAAGCGCGCCGTTTCGGATGCCGCATGAAATCTGCTTTGCAAAAGAGGCTAAAAAATGGCCAGGACTGCCGGGGAAATCCCCTAGACTGTTCGCAAGAGGCTCTCCGGGGATTAAAGTGTGGACTAAGTGGTAATCCAGTCTGGCGGCCGGTGACGGCGCCAAGGCAGGCTTAAAGGGAAACCGCCGCAACGGCGACGTTGCGGCGCCCGCCTGGGAAAACCTACTGGACCTAAGCCACAGTGTTAACCCGGGGAGTCGCCACTTCGATCCGATTCCATCCGGATTTCGCATGCTGCCCTTTGCGGCATGCCTACATACACCGCATCCGCCAAGGAGACCGACATTCCGTTGAAATTTTCCATTCGCCACTCCATTCGCTGGAGTCTTTTTATATCCATCGCCACACTGGCGTTGGCCATCCTGTTTTCCGTCGCGTCGACGGTGGCGCTGGAAGGCGTCGCATGGGGTGCGGGCATGCTTGTCGTGCTCGTACTCGTGCTTATCGGGGTCTTTTTCGATATGATCGGCATTGCATCGGCCGCCGCCGAGGAAACGCCGTTCCATGCCATGGCCGCCGAGAAGGTGCCCGGCGCGAGGCACGCCATCCAGATCGTGCGCAACGCGGACCGGTTTTCCAGCTTCTGCAACGACGTGATCGGCGACATCGTCGGCGTCGTCAGCGGCACCGCCACGGCGGCGGTGGTGCTCAAGCTGATCGCGGCCGCCGGGGCGGAACATCCCGTTTATCACACGGTTGTCAGCATCGTGTTCAGCGCCGTCGTTTCCGCGCTCATGGTCGGCGGCAAAGCCCTCGGCAAAAGCTTCGCCATCCATCGCGCCAACAAGGTCGTGTTCTGGATCGGGAAAGCCTTTTACCTGATGGAAACGAAACTGGGCCTCAAGCTTCTGTCGCCAGACAAGGCCCGGAAACGAAAGTCCGGCGGAAAGAAGGGATCCAAGCGTGCTGCTCGAGCGGATACATGAACCGGCAGACCTGAAATCGCTGTCGATTGACGAGCTGGAGCAACTGGCCGGCGAAATCCGGCAATTTCTCATCGAGCAATTGTCCGTGACGGGCGGCCATCTGGCTCCCAACCTGGGCGTCGTGGAGCTGACCATTGCGCTGCACTACTGGCTGGACAGTCCGCGGGACAAGTTGATTTTTGACGTCGGTCACCAGTCTTATGTGCACAAAATTTTGACAGGCCGCAGGGACCGGTTCCACACCCTTCGCAAATACAAAGGCCTCAGCGGCTTCATCAAGCGCCACGAGAGCGAGCACGACATCTGGGAAGCGGGCCACAGCAGCACGGCGCTTTCCGCGGCGATGGGCTTTGCCATGGCAAGGGATTACCTGGGCGAAAAGTACCGGGTCGTCGCCCTGGTCGGCGACGCGGCCATCGCCAGCGGCATGAGCTTCGAGGCGCTGAATCATATCGGCAACGAGAAGAAGAACCTCATCGTCATCCTGAACGACAACGAGATGTCCATCGCGCCCAACGTCGGCGCGATGCACAACTATTTGAGCAAAATCCGCTCCGACCCCCACTATCTGCGGGTCAAGGGGGAAGCGGAGCAGCTCCTGAAGAAAATTCCCCACATCGGCGGCCGGCTGGCCAAATTCGCCGAACGGCTGAAGGACTGCCTGAAATATCTGGTCGTCTACGGCATCCTGTTCGAGGAGCTCGGTTTCAACTATCTGGGCCCCGTGGACGGGCACAACATCCGGCTTCTCCTGGACACGCTGGAGGAAGCGGGCAAAGTGAACGGCCCCGTCCTCATCCACGCCCTCACCGTCAAGGGCAAAGGCTATCCGCCGGCGGAGAAGGATTCCCACACGTGGCACGGCCTCGGGCCGTACAAGATCGAGACCGGCACCGTCGTCAAGCCCGACGGTCCGCCGATGTACACGGACGTCTTCGGCCAGACGCTGGTGGAGATCGGCCGGCGGGATGACCGCATCGTCGCCATCACGCCGGCCATGCCCGGGGGATCGGGGCTTTTGAAATTTGCCGCCGAATTTCCCGGCCGGATGATCGACGTCGGCATCGCGGAGCAGCACGCGGCCACCCTGAGCGGCGCGCTGGCCATGGCGGGCATGAAGCCGGTGTTTGCCGTCTATTCCACCTTCCTGCAGCGGGGTTACGACCAGGTGCTGCATGACATTTGCCGGCAAAACCTGAACGTGGTGTTCGCCATCGACCGGGCGGGATTCGTCGGGGCCGACGGGGACACCCATCACGGCATCTATGACATCGCCTACCTGCGCCACATGCCGAACATGGTGCTGATGATGCCCAAAGACGAAAACGAGCTAAGGCACATGCTGATCACCGCCGTCTCCTACGGGAAGGGGCCGATCGCCGTCCGCTATCCGAGGGTGCAGGGCTTGGGCGTCAGACTGGACCCGTTCGAGGATCTCCGGCCGATTCCGATCGGCACGTGGGAGACGATCCGCGACGGGCGCGACGTGCACCTTCTGGCCGTCGGCCCGAACATGCTGGGCGTGGCCCGGGATGCGGCCGACCGGCTGGCGGCGGCGGGCATTTCGGCCCATGTGGTCAACGCCCGGTTCATCAAGCCGCTGGACGAACGGATGCTGATGGAACTCGCTTCCGGCCGGCCGGCTCCGATCCTGACGCTGGAAGAAGGCGTGCTGGCCGGCGGTTTCGGCGCGGCGGTCATGGAATTTTACGCCGTGAAGGGCATCCGCGACGTGACGGTCGTCCCCTTCGGCGTGCCCGACCGGTTCATCGACCACGGTTCGGTGAAGGAGCAGCTGATGGAGGCGGGATTGACCGCCGATCGGATCGCGGACGAAGCCCTTGCCCTTCTGCCCCGGCACCGGCAGCGGGCTTCCACGGGCGGGTGAACCGATGGCAGGCGGCAGCAAAGACCGTGAACGGCTCGACGTCCTGCTGGTGGAGCGGGGTTTTTACGCCAGCCGCGAGAAGGCGAAGGCCGCGGTCATGGCCGGTCTCGTGCTCGTCAACGAGGAACCGGCGGACAAAGCCGGCATGAAGGTGCCACGGGACGCCGCGATCCGGGTGAAGGGCGACGTCCTGCCGTATGTCAGCCGGGGCGGGCTGAAGCTGGAGAAGGCGATCCGCACCTTCGGCCTGTCCATGGACGGGCGCGTCGTGCTGGACATCGGCGCTTCGACGGGGGGCTTTACCGACTGCGCCCTGAAACACGGCGCGTCGTTCGTCTACGCCGTGGACGTCGGCTACAACCAGCTGGACTGGTCGCTGCGCAACGATCCGCGCGTGAAGGTGATGGAGCGGACCAACTTCCGCCACATCACGCCGGACATGCTGGACGGCCAGCGACCGGACGCGGCCACCATCGACGTGTCGTTCATTTCGCTGAAACTGATTTTGCCGCCCCTCAAGGCGGTGCTCGCGCCGGGCGGGGATACCGTCGCCCTGGTCAAGCCGCAGTTTGAAGCGGGCCGCGACAAGGTGGGCAAATCCGGCGTCGTGCGGGATCCGGCCGTCCACCGGGACGTGCTGGAATCGGTGCTCGGATTTGCCGCGTCGATCGGATTTGAACTCATGGGGCTCACCCATTCGCCGATCAAGGGCGGCGAAGGGAACATCGAGTTTCTGGCCTGGTGGCGTCTTGCCGGCGACCCCGTCGAGCCGCCGGCCGATCTGGCGCAACGCTGCGCCGGGGCGGTGGAAGCGGCGCGGGCGGAATTGGCGTAGCGGGCCTCTTTGGTTCTTGCTGAAAAAAAAGGAAACTTCCGGCCGCGCCGCGAAAAGGTTAGGCGGAGGTGATCCGCATGTCCCGGCTGGGCGATCTCGTCGCCACCGTCGCCGTCGGCCTTCTGCTTCTCGTCTGGCTGTACTACCGGATCAGACGATGGCTCGAGGCGCCGGTCCGGGTGCGGCTGCCGGTGCCGGAAGCGGCGCCTTTTGCGCGCAACGAGGCGGTTCACTTGCTGGAAGAAGCCGGCTACGAAGTCATCAGTGGCCGGGTGAAGGTTCCCGTGCTGGTGGAAGTGGACGACGAGCCGCTGGATGTGGCGTCCAGGCTGTTCGTGGACTTTTTTGCCCGCAAGGCGCATGAGGTGTATCTGGTCAAAGTGTCGCGGGCCCGGCAGCCCGTCGAATGGACGGCGAGCGCGCTGCGCGACCGGTTCATGATGTACCATTGGCTGTTCCGGGACACCCACGGCATTTTGTACGTGGATCTGGAGGAAAAGCGCGTGCGGAAAATCCGCTTCGATCTGGGCGAGGCGGAAATCCCGCAATCGAATTCCCCGCGCTGACCGCGCGGCGATGAGGCTGGGAGGGCCGCATGAAAGGGCGACGGCAACTGAAAATCCGGGAGCTCGTATCGACGCGGGACATCGAGACGCAGGAAGAACTGGCCGGCCTGCTCCGGGAAGCCGGTTTCGAGGTGACGCAGGCGACCGTGTCCCGCGACATCAAGGAAATGCAGCTCGTCAAGGTGCCGCTGGAAGACGGGCGGTACAAGTACGCCCTGCCCGCCGGCCAGCCGAAGACGGGCAGCCTCGGAAAGCTGCGGCGCATGCTGGACGACAACTTCGTCGGCATCGACCATACGGAAAACCTGATTGTCATGAAATGCCTGCCGGGAACGGCCAACGCGGTGGCGGCGCTCATCGACCAGCTGGACTGGCCGGAAATCATGGGCACGGTAAGCGGCGACGACACGATCCTGATTATCATCCGCCGCAAGGAAGACACCGGGCGGATCGCGGAACGGTTCGCCGGGCTGCTGTCGTAGGCCGAGCCGATCGTTGGCGGATGTTCCCGCGGGTCCTTCCGCAGATCGCAGGTCCTCCCGCGAGGTCCTGAAATTCCTTTTCGCAGGGAATGATGCTTCATGCTGGTGCAGATCTCGATCCGCAATCTGGCGGTCATCGAACGGCTTTCCATCGAATTCGGCCCGGGCCTGCAGGTGCTGACGGGGGAAACCGGCGCGGGCAAGTCCATCGTCATCGACGCCCTCGGGCTCGTGGCCGGCGCGCGCGGTTCGGCGGAGCTGGTGCGGCACGGCGCCGACCGGGCGGAAATCGAGGCGATGTTCGAACTGCCGGCCGACCATCAGGCGTGGCGGACGCTGGACGAACTCGGCATCCCCGCCGATCCGTCCGAACCGCTGATCGTCCGCCGCGAGCTTTCCGCCGAAGGCAAAAGCTCGATCCGCGTCAACGGGCGGCTGGTGACGCTGTCCATGCTGCGCGAAATCGGCGATCTCGTCGTCAATCTGCACGGCCAGCATGAGCACCAGTCGCTGCTGAAAACCGACCGCCATCTGGAGTGGCTGGACCAGTATGCTTCCGGCGAGATCGGTCCCCTCAAACGGCAATACCAGGATACATACGAAGCGTACAGGGCGGTGGAGCGCGAGCTGGACGAGCTGCGCCAGACGGTGCGGCAAACGCTGCAGATGGCCGATCTGTATCGCTTCCAGGCGGAAGAAATCGGCGCGGCGAAGCTCGTGCCCGGCGAAGACGAGGCGCTGGAGCAGGAACGGCTTCTGCTTTCCGGCGGCGAGAAGCTGATGGAAGCCGTGTCGCTCGGCTATGAAGCGTTGAACGGCAGCGGCGGGGCGCTGGAGAAAATCGCGGGCGCCGCCAGCCGGCTGTCGGCGGTGAGCCGCCATGATCCGTCCAGGCTCGGCGCCCTCGTGGAACAGATCCAGTCCGCCTATTACCAGCTGGAGGACGCGGCCCACGAGCTGCGCGCCTACCGCGACGGATTGGAGTTCGACCCGGCGCGCCTCGACCAGGTGGAAAGCCGGCTCGCCCAGATCCAGTCGCTGAAGCGCAAATACGGGGGCTCGATCGGGGACATTCTCGCCCATCATGAAAAAATTCAGGCCGATCTGGCAACACTGGAAACGCAGGACGAACGCGTCGCCGAACTGGAGGGCCGGCTTGCGGAATTGAAGGATCGGCTTGCCGCGGAGGCCGAATTCCTCAGCCGGGCGCGCCGCGCGGCGGCGGAGCGCCTTGCGGCGGACATCGAGCGGCATCTGAAGGATCTGCACATGGAGAGGACCCGCTTCGCCGTCCATTTCGAGCCGGCGGATTACGGCAGGGACGGCGCCGACCGGGTGGAATTCCTCATCAGCGCCAACCCCGGGGAACCGCCCCGCCCGCTGGCGAAAATCGCCTCCGGCGGCGAGCTGTCCCGCATCATGCTGGCGCTGAAGACCATTTTTGCCTCCATCGACCGGATTCCGGTGCTTGTGTTCGACGAAGTGGACACGGGCGTCAGCGGCCAGGCGGCGCAGGCCATCGCCCGGAAGCTGGCGAATCTGGCCGGAACGTGCCAGGTGTTTGCCGTCACCCATCTGCCGCAGGTCGCCTCGATGGCCGACGCCCATTACGCCATTTTCAAGGAAGTGAGCGACGGGCGGACGTTCACCAGGGTGGAGCCGCTTGCGGGCGAAGCCCGGGTCCGCGAGCTGGCCCGCATGCTGGGCGGCGAACGCATCACCGACACGACGCTCCGCCATGCGGAGGAAATGATCGAAATGGCCCGCAAATCCCAGTCAAAGCCAGCCGGTTTTTGAAACGGATTGAAGTCATAAAAACGCAGGGGCCCGGTTACCTTAAAGTTACGCCGCCGCCGGCAAGCGAAGCGAAGGAGCGTGAGCGACTTTGGGTCCTCTGCGGAAGCAGTTTGCGGGTCTCATGATCGTCTTTTTTTTGAGTGTTATTGGTTTTTCCCCTCCGGTGCAAAGTTATGCCTCCGTCCCCGATGAACTGAAGCTTTTCTGCGGACAAAGCCGCCGGATCGACCTGGCGATTCCCGCTTCGGGCGAAGTGACGGTGCAAAATCCGGACATTGTCCGGGTGAACGGCAAAGCCTTCACCACCCAGCGGGTCCGCCTGAACCATCCCCTGGCCCTGGAGCCCGAGCAAACGGGACAAACCAGGATGCAGCTCAAGCTGTTCGGCAAAATTCCCATCAAAACCGTGACCGTCAACGTCGTGCCCGATCTGAAGGTCATTCCCGGCGGGCAGACGATCGGCGTCAAAATCCATTCGGACGGCATCCTAGTCGTCGGACACCATCTCGTGCAGGCTTCCCCGGACAAGAAAATATCCCCCGGCGAACAGGCGGATCTCAGGCTCGGCGACCTGATCGTGAAGATCAACGGCAAGCCCGTCCGCGACGCGTCGAAAGTGGCCGGCATCGTGGCGGAAGCGGGGGAAGCCGGCAAGCCCCTGGATCTCACCGTCCGCCGCGGCGACAAAACGATCCGCACGCAGGTGGCACCGGCCTTTGACGTAAACGACCGGGCATGGCGCCTCGGCATCTACATCCGCGATTCGGCGGCCGGCGTCGGCACGCTGACCTTCTATGCCCCCGAGGAACGCCGTTTCGGCGCCCTGGGTCACGTCATCTCGGACATGGACACCCGCACGCCGATCGTGCCGCGGGGCGGGGAAGTGGTGCATTCCAGCGTGTCCTCCATTTCCAAGAGCCAGCACGGCGAGCCCGGCGAGAAACGCGCCCACTTTTTCAAGGAGCATGTGGTGCTTGGCACGATTGAAAAAAACACCCAATTCGGCATTTTCGGACGCATGGACAAATTGCCCGAGCACGGCTTCACCCGGGAGCCGATTCCCGTCGCCTTCGCGGATGAAGTGAAGGAAGGGCCGGCGGAAATCTACACCGTGGTGGACGGCCAGAAAGTGGAGAAGTTCAGCATCGAGATCGTGCATGCCGCCCGGCAGACGACGCCCGCCACGAAGGGGCTGATCATCAAGATCACCGACCCGCGCCTTCTCGAACGGACCGGCGGCATCGTGCAGGGCATGAGCGGGTCGCCGATCATCCAGAACGGCAAGCTGGTGGGCGCCGTCACCCACGTGTTCGTCAACGATCCGACGTCCGGCTACGGCTGCTACATCGAGTGGATGCTGCAGGACGCGGGCATCCTGATGCGGGCCGGCGGGATGCAGAAGGCGGGTTGACCGAAACCGGACCGAAAAGGCAGGTCAATCTGCCTTTATTTTTTGTCGAAACGGTCCGTTTGATGTAAATCAAAGTAGAAAATTATTCGAAAATAAACATCATAAAATATTTCAGCAAAAAAATCAATAAAAATAATTTTCGACAGAAGGAAAAGCGGAATGAATGTCGAATGTGAAGTAACGGAAATTTATGCCAAGGAGGAAACCATCTTGCAAAGAATCGAGGTCATGCTTGCGGACGACAACAAAGAATTCACAGGCCTGCTGTCGGAGTACATTTCCGAGCAACCCGACATGGAAGTGATCGGGGTGGCCTACAACGGGGATAAAGTGCTGCAGCTCATCGAACGCGACCGCAAAATCCCCGACGTGCTCATTCTGGACATCATCATGCCCCATCTGGACGGGCTCGGTGTCCTGGAACGGCTGCGCGCGCTCAACCTGGACCCGCAGCCGCACATCATCATGCTGACGGCCTTCGGGCAGGAAACGATCACGCAGCGGGCGGTGCAATTGGGGGCGTCGTATTACATACTGAAGCCCTTCGACATGGAAGTGCTCGTCAACCGGATCCGCCAGCTGGTGGGCGGTCCGTCGGCGCTCGCTTCCGGCGCGGGGGTGCCGAAGACGAACGTGGTCCCCTTCGGGAAGAGCAAAAACCTGGACGCCAGCATCACGAGCATCATCCACGAAATCGGCGTGCCGGCCCACATCAAGGGGTACCAGTACCTGCGCGAAGCGATCACCATGGTGTACAACAACATCGAACTGCTCGGCGCCATCACCAAGACGCTGTATCCGGAAATCGCCGCCAAGTTCAAGACGACGCCGAGCCGGGTGGAGCGGGCGATCCGCCACGCCATCGAAGTGGCCTGGACGCGCGGCAACATCGACTCCATCAGCCATCTGTTCGGCTACACCGTCAACGTGACGAAGTCGAAGCCGACCAACAGCGAATTCATCGCCATGGTGGCTGATAAATTGCGGATCGAGCACAAGGTCGCGTCGGGGCGGTAAAGGCGGTAAAGTCGACTTTCCGGCAACGTACCAACTTTTTTGCGTCAACCCACAGCCCGGTTTTTGCAACCAGAGGTTGACTCCTGTGGCAATAAATGACCTGGTGCAAAAGATGGACGCCACGAATCCGTCGGCCAAAAGCCGATGGAGGCGTGGTGTTTTTTTTATGCAGGCATGTGATAAAATGGGATGCACGCGGCATGCGTTCAGGTGCGAACGAAACGGATTTCATGCACTTCTTTGCGCCGAAAAGGAAGCATGGAGGCTCATGAACGGGAAAACATGCATCATATTCTGGATCAAACGCCCGTTTTCGGCCAAATTCGAAAAATGAGATGCATGATTCGGGAACGGAGCGGGTCATGATGCGGAGCAACGTTTTGACGCGGAGCGCCTTTTTTCCGGCCTTTCCCCGATCCGTCCTGGCGGCGGGCCGCCGGCACACCGTCGCCCTGCGGGCGGACGGCACGGTGCTGGCCGCGGGCGACAACAAATGCGGACAATGCGAAGTGGGCGCATGGCGGGACATTGTGGCCGTGGCGGCGGGCAACGTTCATGTGGCCGCCAACACGGGCAATGCGCACACCGTCGGCCTGCGGGCTGACGGCACGGTGGCGGCCGCCGGCTGGAACAAACATGGCCAGTGCGAAGTGGACGGATGGCGCGACATCATGTCCGTGGCGGCAGGTTGGTGCAAGACGGTCGGCGTCCGGGCGGACGGAACCGTGGTCGCCGCCGGCCGAAACCTCCAGGGCGAGCGCGATGTGGAGGCATGGCGGGACATCGTGGCGGTGGCGGCGGGGGACTGGCATACCGTCGGCCTTCGCTCCGACGGAACGGCGGTGGCGGCCGGCAACAACGTCTACGGACAATGCCGGGTGGACGATTGGCGCGGTCTCGTGGCGGTGGCCGCCGGCTATCTCCACACGGTCGGCCTCAAGGCCGACGGCACGGTGGTGGCCGCGGGCCACAACCGGGCGGGCGAATGCGACGTGGACGGCTGGCGGGACATGGTGGCCGTCGCCGCGGGCAGCCATCACACGGTCGGTCTCCGGGCGGACGGCACGGTGGCGGCGACGGGATGGAATGCGAACGGACAGTGCGACGTGGGCCATTGGCGGGACATCGTCGCCGTGGCGGCGGGCGCGGCGCACACCGTGGGCCTCAAGGCCGACGGGACATTGGTGGCCGTGGGCGACAACTCGCACGGGCAATGCGGCGTTGCCGGCTGGAGCGGCATCCGGCTGCCGGACCGTAAAGGGATGGCGCCGATGATTCAAAGGATGCGTCGATGATCCTTCGATGATCGGGTTCAACCCGGAAAATGGATTCAACCCCTCGGACGCTTGAACACGGCAATGATGAGACGCGAATGCCCGTAGCCGGCGCTCGTGTCAAACACGTTGACGAGCTCCCAGCCCCTCGAGCCGAGTTCGTTGAGCCGCGCTTCGAGTTCCTCCGTGTCGACGAGGCCGCCCATGACCCCCTTCGCCTTCATCTTGACCGTTTTGTACTCCCAGTTCATGCGGGTTGCCTCCTTTTCCCTCTGCTGCCGTCATGATTTCCTGCCATTGCTTACGGTGCGGCGATCGGTTTGGTTCCGGAAAAATGGACTTTCCGGCATCCCGCCAAGTCTGCTAGAATTGGAAACAAACGGAAGGGAGAGCGACATGAAAAACGGCATCCGGAAAAAAGGGTGGCTGCTTGTTCCCGTGATTTTGCTTCTGGCGGCCGCTCCGGTTTTGCTGGTTGCGAAGGCGGACGTGCTGGTCGACACCGGCTTGAGCGTGCATGATGACGGAAACGGCCTTGTGGAATATGCCATCCATCTGGAGAATGCGGGCCGGTTCGACGTGACGGTGCTGGACGTCCGGGTGAACGGCCGGGAGCGGCCGGATCGGCTCCGGCTCGGCGCCGGCCATGCGGGCCGGGTCGTGCAGCCGGGTACCGATGATCCGGCCATCAGGTGGACGGCGCCCGGCGCGATGCCGATTCGCCCTCGCTCGTCCATGGAGGAAGCGGCCCGGAACGGGGAGCGGACCGTGCCGGTGCAATACGGGCTCGCCTTTGCCTGGCCGGGCGAAATCGAACGCGTGACGATCGCGTACCGGTATTTGGGGCTGGAGAAAACGCTGGACGTGACCCGCTGGTTTTCCGGTTCCGGGCCGGCCCTTTGAACCGGCGAAACGGCGGCGGAAACCGGGGCGATCCGTGTGGCGCCGCAGGGGTCCATTCGTCGGCGGCGTCATGACGGGAAAATGCACGATGAGCAAAAATGCATGATGAGCAAAAGCGCATGATGGGCAAAAACGCATGAGACGGGGGAAGAAACGTGGGCTTTGCGTTTGCGGGAATCGATCATGTGCAGCTTGCGGCGCCGCCGGGGTGCGAAGAGGAGGCGCGGCTTTTTTACGGCAACGTGCTCGGCTGGCCGGAGGTCGAAAAACCGGAACCGCTGAAGGCGCGGGGCGGCGTCTGGTTCGCGTGCGGTCCGCATCAGGTACACATCGGCGTGCAGGACGACTTCGCGCCGGCGAAGAAGGCGCATCCGGCTTTCCGGGTGCGGGGGCTCGAGGCGCTGAAGCGCCACTTGCTCGACAACGGGGTGGCCGTGATCGACGATGACCTTCGGACGCCGGAAGGCATCCGCCGGTTCTACGCCAGCGATCCGTTCGGCAACCGGCTCGAGTTCATGGAAGCCTGAAACCGGACGGGCGTCACCCCTGCTTCGGGGTTCTTTTTTTGCGTTCCCGGAAGCGGGGGGCGACATAATTGCGCTTGCGGTCGCGGTAAAAGATCCAGCCGGCGAGAAACGCCACGCCGAGGGCGAACAGCACGAGGCCGAAGGCGAATTTCAGCCACGGAAAAGGCGCTTCGCCGACGGCGTCGAAGAAGGCGTCCTTCATCTGCAGAAAACCGTACGTTGCGGCAATGCCGGGGATGACGAGCAGGAGGATGGCAACGAACCGTCCGAAGGCGTTGTTCATGATGCGGAAACTTCCTTTCTCCACCGGCGCTTTCTTTTCGGTATGTTCATCATTATACTTGGTTTATCGGTGGAATTGAAGCCAGGGGAGGACAAGTATGTCAAAGCAATATGACGTGGTCGTCCTGGGCGGCGGGCCCGGGGGGTACACGGCGGCGATCCGGGCGGCGCAGCTCGGCAGGACGGTCGCCCTCGTGGAAAAGGACAAGCTGGGGGGGACGTGCCTGCACCGCGGCTGCATTCCGAGCAAGGCGCTGCTCCGAAGCGCGGAGGTGTACGCGCTGGCCCGGACCAGCGCCGGTTTCGGCGTGGAGACGGGCGGGGTGACGCTTGATTTCGGCAAGGTGCAGGCCCGCAAGCGGCAGATCGTGGAGCAGCTGCACAAGGGCGTGCAGTCCCTCATGAAAAAGAACAAAATCGACGTCTACATCGGCAGCGGGCGGGTGACCGGACCGTCCATCTTCTCGCCGCGCAGCGGGGCGGTGGCGGTGGAGCTGGCAAGCGGCGAGGCGGAACTGCTCGTCGGCGACCGGCTGATCATCGCCGCCGGCTCCCGCCCGCGCCTCCTGCCGGGGCTCGAGGCGGACGGCGAATATGTGTTGACCAGCGACGAGGCGCTGGAAATGGAGGAACTGCCGAAGTCGATCCTCATTATCGGCGGCGGCGTCATCGGCGTGGAGTGGGCGTCCATGCTGAACGATTTCGGGGTCGGCGTGACGATCCTGGAGTACGAAAACCGGCTGCTGCCGCAGGAAGACAAGGACCTGTCGCGGGAACTGGAGCGGCTGTTCAGGAAGCGGGGCATCAAGGCGGTGACGGGCGCGAAAGTGATCCCGGAAACGGTCGCGGCGGAAAGCGGCGGGATGACGCTGGAGGCGGAGGTTGGCGGCAAACGGGAGACGTTCCGGGCGGAGAAAGTGCTGGTGGCCGTCGGACGGGTGCCGAACGGGGACGGCCTTGGCCTCGAGAACACCAATGTGCAGGTGGAGCGCGGCGCCATCCGGGTGAATGCCCATTTCCAGACAAAGGAGCCGCACATTTATGCCATCGGGGACGTGATCGGCGGCCCGCAGCTGGCGCACGCCGCCAGCAGCCAGGCCATCGCCGCCGTGGAACATGCCTTAGGCCTGGACGCCGAGCCGCCGGTGCCGGAATGGATCCCGCGCTGCATCTATTCCCGGCCCGAAGTGGCCGCCATCGGCCTTTCGGAAACGTCGGCGAAGGAGCGGGGCCATGACGTGAAGACGGGGACGTTTTCCTTCAAGGCGCTCGGCAAGGCGCTCGTGCTGGGGGAAACGGACGGGTTCGTCAAGGTGGTGGCGGACAAGCGGACGGGCGACCTGCTCGGCGTCCACATGATCGGCCCGCACGTGACGGACATGATCGGCGAAGCGGCGCTTGCCCGGCTGCTCGATGCGGTGCCGTGGGAAGTCGGCCGCGCGATCCACCCCCACCCGACGCTGTCGGAAGCGCTGGCGGAAGCGATGCTGGCGGTGGACGGCCGGGCGGTCAACGGGTGATGCGGCGGCGGGCGCGGGATGATCCCCGCGGCTGCCGCGCCCGGGGCCCATACGGCCTTTTTTTGTGTTCGACAATGTTTTCTCTTTCTTTGAGAAGAGAATTGGACTATAATGAAATTCAGGCAGGTATTAGCACCAGGTATTAAAAATAGGTGACATACCGCGGCGAACGGCAGACCAGATGTCCATTCCCGCAGGGAGGGGTTCCGATGGCAATCGGACAATTGGCCAAACACCGGCAGCTCGGGCTGACCGACGAGCAGGCGGTGGACATGTACCGCTATATGCTGCTCGGGCGGAAATACGACGAACGGGCGCTGCTGCTGCAGCGGGCCGGGAAGATCAATTTCCACATTTCCGGCATCGGGCAGGAAGCGGCGCAGGCCGGGGCGGCCTTCGCCTTCAGGCCGGGGCACGACTATTTTCTGCCGTATTACCGGGACTACACGTTCGTGCTGGCCGTCGGCATGACGATGAAGGAGCTGATGCTGTCGCTGTTCGCCAAGGCGGAGGATCCGAACAGCGGCGGCCGGCAGATGCCGGGCCATTTCGGCTGCAAGCGGCTCAACATCGTCACCGGCTCGAGCCCCGTCACGACGCAGGTTCCCCATGCGGTGGGCGTCGCGCTGGCCGCCAAAATGAAGAAAAAGGATTTCGTCACCTTCGTGTCGTTCGGGGAAGGCTCGAGCAACCAGGGCGACTTCCATGAAGGCCTGAACTTTGCCGGCGTGCACAAACTGCCCGTCGTGTTTTTCTGCGAGAACAACCAGTACGCGATTTCCACGCCCTACCGGAAGCAGGTGGCGGCGGAACGGGTGTCGGACCGGGCGATCGGATACGGGTTTCCCGGCGTGACGGTGGACGGCAACGACGCGCTGGAAGTGTACCGGGTCACCAAGGAAGCCCACGAACGGGCGCTGCGCGGCGAGGGGCCGACGCTGATCGAGGCGGTCGTGTACCGCGTGTCGCCCCACTCCACCTCCGACGATGACTCGGTGTACCGGCCGAAGGAGGAAGTGGAACGCCACCGGCAGGAGGACGGGCTTGCCAAGTTCCGCGACTATCTCGTGTCCTGCGGCCTGCTGGACGACGCGAAAATCGCGGCGCTGGACCGGGAAGCGGCCCAGATCGTGAAGGAAGCGACGGAATATGCGGACAAGGCGCCGTTCCCCAAACCGGAAGACGCCCTCAAATTCGTGTACGCGGAAGACGGGGAGGGTTGAGCGATGGCCGTCATGACGTACCTCGACGCCATCCGGCTGGCGATCCGTCAGGAGATGGAACGGGACGAAAACGTGTTTGTGCTGGGGGAAGACGTCGGCGTGAAAGGCGGCGTCTTCGGCGTCACCAAGGGACTGTACGAGCAGTTCGGGGAATACCGGGCGCTGGATACGCCGCTGGCCGAATCGGCCATCGCCGGCGTTGCCATCGGCGCCGCCATGTACGGCATGCGCCCGATCGCGGAGATGCAGTATGCGGACTTCATTTTTCCCGCCACGAACCAGATCATCAGCGAAGCGGCGAAAATCCGCTACCGGTCCAACAACGACTGGAGCTGCCCCGTCGTCATCCGGGCGCCCATCGGCGGCGGGGTGTTCGGCGGGCTGTATCACTCCCAGTGCCCGGAATCGGTGTTTTTCGGCACGCCCGGACTGAAGATCGTCGTGCCGTCCACCCCTTATGACGCGAAAGGACTTCTCGCAGCGGCGGTTCGCGATCCCGACCCGGTGCTGTATTTCGAGCACAAAAAATGCTACCGCATGATCACCGGCGAAGTGCCGGAGGAACCGTACACCGTGCCGATCGGCAAAGCCGACGTCAAGCGGGAAGGCGACGACATCACCGTCATCACGTACGGCCTGACGGTGCATTTTGCCCTGGAAGCGGCGGATGAACTGGAGAAAATGGGCTACAGCGCCCACGTGCTGGATTTGCGGACGATCCAGCCGCTGGACAAGGAAGCGATTCTGGAGGCGGCGGCGCGGACGGGGAAAGTGCTCATCCTGCACGAAGACAACAAGACGGGCGGCGTCGGCGGCGAGGTGGCGGCGATCATTGCGGAGGAGCTGCTGTACGATCTCGACGCGCCGATCATGCGCGTGGGCGGGCCGGACGTGCCCGCCATGCCGATCAGCCCGCCGCTGGAGAAGTTTTTCATGCCGAACGCGGAGAAAGTGCTGGAGGCCATGCTGCAATTGGCGAAATATTGAGGCGGTCAACACTGACGCCTTCGAATGCGCCGGAACGGGATTTAGCGTTGGAAAGGATGTGATCGGGTGCGGCAAACGGCTTTGCGTGCGGTGGACATCACCATGCCCCAGTTTGCCGAAAGCGTCGTCTCGGCGACCATCGGCAAGTGGCTGAAAAAGCCCGGCGACCCGGTGGAGGAGTACGAACCGATCTGCGAAGTGATCACGGACAAGGTGACGGCGGAGCTCCCTTCCACGGTGTCGGGCGTCATGCTGGACATTCTCGTGCCGGAAGGGGAAACGGTGGACGTGGGTACGGTCGTGTGCCGGATCGGCACGGCGGCGGAAGCCGGCGCTGCGGGAGAAGCCGGCGCGGACGGCCCGTCCGGCGCGGCGGAATCCGGAGCGGCCGATGCGGTTGATGCACCGGGTCTGAACGGGGATCAAAGCATGCGGCACCGCCATTCGCCCGCCGTTCGCAAACTGGCGGAAGAGCACGGCATCGATCTCAGGCTGGTGCCGGGCACGGGCATCGGCGGGCGGATCACCCGCAAGGACGTGCTGCGGTATGTGGAAAGCGGCGCGGCCGCGACGCCGGCCGCCGCGGCCGGCCGGGGCGCGGCGCCGGCACCCGGAACGGCCGGCGGCAGCGCAGCAGCGGGGCGCATGGAGGTGCCTGGCGGAACGGCCTTCCGTCCGGCGGCGCCCGGATCGCCTGCGGCAGGCGGCCAGCCGGCGGCATCCGCCCATCCGGCCCCGCGGATCGAAGTGCGGGAGCATCCGGCGATGCCGGAAATCGTGGTGGAACCGCCGACGGCGGGCGAACGGGAATATTTCATCGACGTGACGCCGATCCGCAAGACGATCGCCAACCGGATGCGCCAGAGCGTGCAGGAAATTCCCCACGCCTGGACGTCCATCGAGGTGGACGTCACCAATCTGACCAAGCTGCGCAACAAAGTGAAAGACGAATTCAAGCGCAACGAGGGCGTCAACCTGACCTACATGGCGTTCCTGATCAAGGCGGTGGTCAGCGCCATCAAAGATTATCCGATCATGAACTCCGTGTGGAGCGAAGACAAGATCATCGTCAAGCGGGACATCAACATCTCGCTGGCGGTGGGCACGGAAGATTCGGTGCTGACGCCGGTCATCCGCAACGCCGACCAGAAAAACATCGTCGGCATCGCCCGCGAGGTGGAAGACCTCGCCCGGCGGACGCGGGAAGGGAAATTGCGGCCCCAGGACATGCAGGGCGGCACGTTCACCATCAACAACACCGGCACGTTCGGCTCGATTCTGTCCTATCCGATCATCAACTATCCGCAGGCGGCCATCCTGACCATGGAAAAAATCGTGAAAAAGCCGGTGGTCATGGACGACGACATGATCGCCATCCGGTCGGTGGTCAATCTGTGCCTGTCCTTCGACCACCGCATTCTGGACGGCGTCATCTGCGGCCGGTTCCATCAGCGGGTCAAGCATTACCTGGAGTCGTACGGACCGGACACCAATTTGTACTACTGACCGCGCGCTGCGGCAGGCCGTCCGGGCGTCCGGAAACAAAAAAACGGGAGCGGAAAATCCCGGAGCCGAAAAAGCGCTCCTCTTCGTCCTCGCCGGCAACTGCCGGCGCTTTTTTTGCGGTCAGCCGATCATCAGGCCGATGGCAAAACCGACGGTGGACAGCATGAGGGAGGCGACGAGAAACCAGATGACGATGCGGAAAAGCCGTTTGCGGCGGGCCATGCGAATCCTCCTTTGCCGACGGGCCCGGAATCGGGTACACTTGCATTATAGCATCCATTCTTTCTAGCATCGATCGCATCGGCGCACCGAAGGGCCGCAGGGATCGGCGGCGCCGGCGGCGCCGGATGGCATCGGGCATCGACAGCATCAAATCCGGATGGGATGGAGGTTGCCCTTTCATGGCGAAAAACGTGAACGAACAGCGGCTTTTGAACCGGTTCCTCGAGCTGGTGCAGATCGACAGCGAGACGGGGCACGAAGAAGAAATCGGCGAAGCGCTGAAACGGTTGTTCGGCGGGCTCGGCCTGACCGTCATCGAAGACGACGCGAAGGCGAAGACGGGCCACGGGGCGAACAATCTGTTCTGCGAATTGCCGGCGACGCCGGGATGCGAAAACCGGGATCCGATTTTCTTCACCGCGCATATGGATACGGTCGTTCCGGGCAAGGGCGTCAGGCCCCGGGTGGATGACGACGGGTACGTCCGCAGCGACGGCACGACGATTCTCGGCAGCGACGACAAGGCCGGCCTGGCGGTCATGCTGGAGACGGTCGAGATTTTGCGCGAGCAAAACATTCCCCACGGTCCGGTGCAATTCATCATCACCGTCGGGGAGGAAGCCGGCCTGGTGGGCGCCCGGGCGATGGACCGGTCGATGATCAAAGCCAAATACGGCTTCGCCCTCGACTCCGAGGGCAAGGTGGGCGACATCTGCACGGCGGCGCCGACCCAGGCGAAGATCCACGTTGCGGTCATCGGCAAAAGCGCCCATGCCGGCGTCAATCCGGAGGACGGCATCAGCGCCATCCAGGTGGCCGCCAGGGCCATCGCCCGCATGCCCCTCGGCCGCATCGACGCGGAAACGACGGCGAACATCGGCCGTTTTGCCGGCGGCGGCCCGACGAACATCGTCTGCGAACGGGTGGACATTGACGCCGAGGCGCGCAGCCTGGTGCCGGAGAAACTGAACCGGCAGGTCAAGGCGATGCGGGAGGCGTTCGAAAGCGCCGCCGCCGAATTCGGCGCGAAGGTGGAGTTTGCCAGCGAGATCATCTATGGCGGGTACAAATACGATGAATCCGACGAAGTGGTGCGGGTGGCGATGGACGCGGTCCGCCGACTCGGCCTTGAGCCGCGCCTGTTCCACTCCGGCGGGGGGAGCGACGCGAACATTTTCAACGGGCTCGGCGTTCCGACGGTGAACCTCGCCATCGGCTATGAGAACATCCACACGACGAAGGAACAGATGCCGATCCGCGCCCTCGTGCAGTCGACGGAACTGGCGGTGGAAATCATCCGGACCGTGGCCGAGAAAGCGTGAAGGAACGGACCGTCGGGCAAACGGCTCGCCAGGATTGCGGGGCGCGCACCCGCGCGGGCGCATAGCACAAGGAAGATGAAGGATCCGTGATAAAACATCGGATACCAGACGAGGAGACGACGCCATGGCGATCCATCCATCGGACGGCAAAAAGTACGAGGAAGTCACCCTGAGCAAACAGACGCTGTACAAAGGCCGCATCATTTCCCTGGAAACCCATGAAGTGCGGCTGCCCGGCGGCGGCACCGCCGGACGGGAAATCGTCCGGCATCCCGGCGCGGTGGCGGTGCTGGCCCTCCACGACGGCAAAATGCTCGTGGTGGAGCAATATCGCAAACCGCTGGAACGCAGCCAGGTGGAAATTCCCGCGGGCAAGCTGGAGCCGGGGGAAGATCCGCTCGAATCGGCGAAGCGGGAACTGCGGGAAGAAACGGGATACCGGGCGGGCCGGATCCGCAAGATCGCCAGTTTCTCCACGTCGCCGGGTTTCTGCGACGAAGTGCTGCACCTGTATCTGGCGGAAGACTTGATGCCGGGTGACAGCCATCCCGACGAGGACGAGTTTCTCGACTGCTTCGCCGTCACGCCGGAAGAGGCGAAACGCCTGATGGCTGAAGGCCGCATTTGCGACGCGAAGACGATCCTCGCCGTCTACGCCTGGGACGTGTACCGGTTGACGGGGGACCTGTGACATGGCGCTCCGCCGCTTCTATGCGGATCTGCACGTGCACGTCGGCCGGACGAAGGACGGGCGGCCGGTCAAAATCAGCGGCTCCCGCGACCTGACGTTCCGGAACATTGCCATCGAGGCGTCGGACCGCAAGGGCATGGACATCGTCGGCGTCATCGACTGCCATTCGCCCGCCGTGCAGCGGGACATCGACGAATGCCTGTCCGACGGCGAGATGGAAGAATTGCCGGGCGGCGGCATCCGGTACCGGAACACGGTCATCCTGCCCGGCGCCGAAATCGAGGTGCGCGATCCCGGCCTGGGACCGGCGCACCTGCTCGTTTTCATGCCGACGCTGGACGCGATGCGCGACTTCACCCGCTGGCTTGCGCCCCGCATGAAAAACGTGGAGCTGAGTTCCCAGCGGCTCCGCGCCACGGCCCGAAAGCTGCAGGACGAAACGCTGGCGCGGGGCGGCATCCTCATCCCCGCCCACGTGTTCACGCCCCACCGCGGCCTGTACGGCAGCTGCTGCGACCGGATGGACCGGCTCCTCGATCCGGACCGGGTGGACGCGGTGGAGCTGGGCCTCAGCGCGGACAGCCGCATGGCCGGCCATCTCGCCGAGCTCGACGGCAAAACGTTCCTCACCAACTCCGATGCCCATTCCCCGGGCAAAATCGGCCGCGAGTACAACGAGCTGCTGCTGGCGGACGCGACGTTCGCGGAAGTGGTGAAGGCGATCCGCGGCGAAGGCGGCCGGAAGGTGGCGGCCAACTACGGGCTCGACCCCCGGCTCGGCAAATATTACCGGTCGCATTGCGCCGATTGCGGCTCCATTCCGGACGTCGCCGGCCCCGTCATCGGCCGGTGTCCGCGCTGCGGCGGCGCGAAGCTCGTGCGGGGCGTCCTGGACCGCATCCTGTCCCTCGGCGACCGGCTTCAGCCTTTCGTTCCCGCCCATCGCCCGCCGTACCGGTACCAGGTGCCGCTCGACTTTCTTCCCGGCCTCGGCAAAAAAACGCTGGATCGCCTGCTGGCCGCATTCGGAACGGAAATGAACGTCCTGCACCGGGTTCCCCGGGAAGAACTGGAGCGGGTGGCGGGCGCGCCGCTGGCGGAGCTGATTCTGGCCGCGAGAAAGGGAGAACTGGCCCTCGCGCCGGGCGGAGGCGGCGCCTACGGCAAGGTGCTGTCCGGCCGGTCATAGACTTGTCCCTCCTTTCATAGACTGATAGCAGTCCGAAGAAAGGAGCGATTCCGCCGATGGGAACGGCCGCCGGTCCGGCATTGCGCGTCAACGTGAAGGATCAGGTGCACCTGTATTTGTTCCTGTCCGTCCTTTTTTTGATGGGCGTCGTCTTCGGCGCCCTGATGTCGGGAGCCCTCACCCCTGAACAGCGGCAGGATCTGGACCGTCATCTGGGCAGTTTCCTGCAGACGGTCAGCCTCGGCGGCGAGACGGCGCCCAGGCCCGGCCTGCTTTCGGCGTTCGGCCTCCATTTCAAGTGGACGGCGCTCATCTGGCTGCTCGGCGTATCGGTGGTCGGGCTGCCGCTCGTGCTGGCGCTGAACTTTTTGAAGGGACTGCTCATCGGGTTCACCGTCGGGGTGATCGTGTCCGAATACTCGTGGAAAGGCCTCGCCTTCGCCCTCGCCGGCGTCGTGCCGCAAAACCTGTTCGTCGTCCCGGCCCTTCTGGCGGGCAGCGCGGCGGCGATCTCCTTTTCCGGCTACCTGGTCAAGCATCGTTTTCTGCAGAAAACGAACGATTCCGCCGCCCCCTTTTTCGTGAAATACGCCGGCGTCGGGCTGTCCCTCGTCGTCGCCATGTTTGCGGCGGCGCTGGTGGAGACGTACCTTTCGCCCGTGCTGCTCGGCCGGCTGGCGCCGTGGGTGCTCGGGCTTCCGGCGGAATGACGGCGGGCCCGCCGGCGGCATCCGTTGACTTCTCCCCCGCATTGCTCCATAATGAAACTGACGGTCGATCAGCAAACCGCACGAAACGGCTCGGGCACGATACGGCACAGGGGGACGGGCATGGATTCACGCGAAGCGCGCATTGAAAAAATCAAACAGCAGCTTCAGGCGCAAGGGTACAAGCTGACGCCCCAGCGGGAAGCGACGGTCCGCGTGCTGCTGGAGCACGAGGAAGACCACCTGAGCGCCGAAGACGTGTTCATGCTCATCAAGGAAAAGTCGCCGGACATCGGGCTGGCCACGGTTTACCGGACGCTGGAACTGCTCACGGAACTGCACGTGGTGGAAAAAATGAACTTCGGCGACGGCGTGGCCCGCTACGACCTGCGCAACGAAAACAACCGGCACCATCACCATCACCTCATCTGCGTGCAGTGCGGATCGGTCGTCGAAATCATGGAAGACTGGCTGCTGCCGCTGGAAGAGCGGCTGGAGAAGGAATACGGCTTTTCGGTGGTGGACCACCGCCTCGATTTCCAGGGCTATTGCAAGAACTGCAGGGGCTGAGGGGATCAGGCGTATCCGGGCCGCTTTTTGAAGAAAAAACGGGCTTTCCGGCAAAACCGCGCTGTGGTACATTGGACAGTGGCGGTTTTTTTGCGCCTGAATTAGGATCACGAAACTGGTGGAGTGCAGATGGACATTTCGATGAAGACCGGCATGGAGATATGGGAAGCGTTGCAGAAAGCCGGGACGCCCGACGAACGGAAGGCGCTGGCGGAGAAAATTGCGGGCGGCGGCTACATGGTGATCTACCGGCTGGTGGAAGCCTTGCGGGAGCGGATTCGCTCGTTTGCCGACGGCGAGGCGGACGGGGTGCTGGCCCTGATCGGGAAGGCGCGGGACATCGTGCCGGAACCGGGGGCCGTCAGCCCGGCCTGGCAGGATGTCTGGAGCAAGCTTGAGCGGATGGCGCGGTACAAGCGAGAGGCGCTGGAGGCGATTCCGCCGGAGGCGCGGGACGGGGAGTGGCAGGTGCTCGTCGACAACCCGTTCGAAAACCGGGAAACGGCCTGCTACCCGGGAATGACGTTCGCCGACGCGGTGTTCGTCTACGCGAAGCTGCGGCCGGAATTGGTGGAGAATGAAATCATCCGCCTGCAGAAAGTGGTCACCCACCTGACGGTGTCCGGGGCGGACAAGTAGCGAAACCGGCACGGCGGCGCTTCGGATGGCGCCGCGCAGACCGGGGCGCATCGACGGTTGGAACGAAAACGGGAGCCGAATGCGGCAGACGGGAGCCGCAACCGGGCTCCCGTCTTTATGTTCGGCCTTTATGTACGGCCATTATGTTCGGCAAGGCAGCAAGGTTTTTCGCCGGCCGGATCACGCTTCCTTCAGCCAGTTGATCTTCTTCAGTCCCCAGATGAGCAGGCTGAGCACGATGGCGACGACGGTGGCCAGGCCGATGCCTTTCAGCTGGAGATAGCCGAGGTTGACGCTGGCGCCGCTCAGGCCGATGACGAGCACGACGGTGGTCAGGATGATGTTGGACGATTTGCTGTAGTCCACCTTGGATTCCACCAGCATGCGGATGCCGCTGGCGGCGATGATGCCGAACAGGAGGAGCGACACGCCGCCCATGACCGCCGCCGGGATGGAAATGATGAGCGCCGCCAGGTCGCCCAGGAACGAGAGGGCGATGGCCAGCACCGCCGCCCCGCCGATCACCCAGACGGAATACACCCGCGTCATCGCCATGACGCCGATGTTTTCGCCGTACGTGGTGTTCGGCGTCGATCCGAAGAATCCGGAGATGATCGTGGAAATGCCGTTGCCGAGCATGGACCGGTGCAAACCGGGATCGCGGGACAGATCCTTGCCGACGATGTTGCCGGTGACGATCAGGTGGCCGATGTGCTCGGCGATGACGACGAGGGAGACGGGCGCGATGATGGCGACGGCGGACCAATCCCATTGCGGGAAATAGAAGGTGGGCAGCGACAGGAACGACGCTTCCTCCACCGCGCTGAAGTCCACCGCGTTGAGGAACACCGCCAGCACGTAGCCGGAAACGATGCCGATCAGGATCGAGATGATTTTGGCGAAGCCGCGGAACGCGACGTTGGCCACGATGGTGACGGCCAGGGTGAACGTGGAGATGGTCACCGTGGTCGGATCGACGGCCCAGTCGCCGGCGGCCGTTCCTTCGGGCGGGATGTAGCCGGCCATCCGCGCCGCCGCCGGCACCAGCTCAAGGCCGATGACGGCCACGATGGCCCCCATCGCCGCCGGCGGGAAGACGATGTCGATCCAGCGGGTGCCGGCAAAACGGACGATCACCGCCACCGCCGAGAAGATGATCCCCGCGGCGATGAATCCGCCGAGGGCCGTTTCGTACGAGCCGCCCGAAAGCACGACCAGCACGGGCGAAATGAACGCGAAGCTGGATCCGAGATAGGCGGGAATCCGGCCTTTGCAGATCCACAGGTACAGCAGCGTTCCGATCCCGTTCATGAGCAGAATGGTGGCCGGGTCGACGCCGAACAGGATCGGCACGAACACCGTGGAACCGAACATGGCGAACAGGTGCTGGAGGCTGAGCGGCAGCCCCTTCAGCAAAGGCACCCGTTCCTGGACCTGGATGACGTCCTGCAAACGAAACACCTTCCTTGCACGTTTTCCGAAGCACAAATTTCATTCGATTCTAGCACAACGCGTCCGCGGAAATACAGGAAGGATCTCACATCCCTTACAGAAATATTATCAATTTTTTCAAAAAACCGGGAAATACTAAGGCGGACGTTTCCAAAACGGGACCCGAACAAGGAGGCTGGACATTCGTCATGACGCTCATCAAGGATTATCCCGCCCGGCAGGCGGTGCAGGAGGCGATCCGGCAACCGGCGGACCGGACGGTCCGGCAGCCGGAACGGCAGGCGGACGATGCTTCTTGCGAACGGCATCCGCGGCGGGTGAAAGACAAGGTGGCGCTCGTCACCGGCGCCGGTTCGGGCATCGGCCGGGCAGCGGCGCTGAAGCTGGCGGCGGAGGGGGCGATGGTGGCGCTGGTCGACCGGAAGGAAAACCGGGCCGAAGACGTGAAGCGGCAAATCGAGGAGCAGCACGGCTTCGGCAAAGCCATCGTCACCGACGCCGACGCGGCCGATCCGCTGCGCCTGCAAGACGCCTTCCGGCAGACGATTGCCCGGTTCGGCAAGCTGGACATCGTGTTCGCCAACGCCGGCATCAACGGCGTCGTGTCGCCGATCGAGCACCTGTCCGAAGCCGCCTGGGACGAGACGCTGGGCAACAATCTGCGCAGCACGTTCCTCACCGTCAAGTACGCCATTCCCCACATGAAACCGCATGGCGGCAGCATCATCATCACCAGTTCGATCAACGGAAACCGGAAGTTTTCCTCCTTCGGCATGTCCGCCTACGCCACGTCCAAAGCCGGACAGCTCGCCTTCGGCAAAATGGCGGCGCTGGAGCTGGCCCGCTGGCGCATCCGGGTGAACGTCATCTGCCCAGGCGCCATCGAAACGAACATCGGCGAGTCGGCGATCCGGACGCCGGAGCTGGGAGACATTCAAATTCCCGTCTATTACCCGCAAGGCAGCAAGCCGCTGGAACGGGGGCCGGGAAAGCCGGAGCAGGTGGCGGATCTGGTGCTGTTTCTCGCCTCCGACGAGGCGAGCCACATCACGGGCACGGAAATCTACATCGACGGCGCGGAATCGCTGCTGTGACGAAGCGGCGCGCCGTGGAGCGGACCGGCGCGCGGCCATGCCGCCTTCAGGCATAGGGCGCCCGAACCAGTCATAGGCTGATGGTGGACGGGGAGGGGTGACGCCGTGATCATTCCGCTTCGCAAATGGTGGAGGCGGGCCGGGGCGGTGGCGATGTTTGTCGCGCTCACCTGGCTCTTTTTCCATGTGTTCCGGTGGATTGACGATCATCTGGCGCCGGACCGGCGGTTTTCCGAGCCGTCGGGCCGGGCCGTCAAGGCGAGCGCCGTGCAGCGGGCGGCCGAAGGGGAGGCCGGCTTTGCCGAACGGCTGCGCTTTTTTTACTGGTACGGGGAATAAATCGGACGTCCCATGGCAGGAATCCGCCGGATGATTGTGGAATATGTCAGCATCAAGCCGGAGGGAAAGGCTGGAACCACATGCTGCAGGAGCTGCGCACGTTCATCCAGTACCTGGCCGTGGAGCGCGGGCTGGCGCCGAACACGCTGGAGTCGTACGAACGGGATTTGACGCTGTTCATCCATTTTTTGCGGGAAAACGGCGTCGAGTCTCCGGCGGATTTGGACCGGCGGCACATCGCGGCCTACATCGGCCGGCTGCGCAAGGAGGGCAAGGCGAGCGCCACCATCTCGCGGAGCCTCGTGTCGATCCGCAATTTCTGCCGGTTTCTGGTGCAGGAGCGGATCATTCCGCGGGACCCTTCGCAGCAGATGGAAATGCCCCGCCAGGAAAAAAAGCTGCCGAAGGTGCTGGCCATGCACGAGGTGGAGCGGCTGCTGGACGCCCCGAAGGCGGATTCGCCGGGCGGCGCCCGCGACAAGGCGATGCTGGAGCTGCTGTACGCCACCGGCATCCGCGTGTCGGAGCTCGTGTCCCTGAAGCTGGAAGACGTTCATCTCGGGCTCGGCTACGTGCGCTGCATCGGCAAAGGCTCGAAGGAGCGGATCATTCCCCTGGGCCGCATCGCCGCCCAGGCGCTGGATGACTACATCCGCCATTGGCGGCACCGGCTGCTGAAAAACGGCCGGCGGACGGACGAGCTGTTCGTCAACCATCTCGGCACCGGCATGACCCGCCAGGGGTTCTGGAAAATCATCAAAAAATACGCCGCCGAAGCCGGCATCCGCAAGGAGATCACGCCTCACACCCTGCGGCACTCCTTCGCCACCCACCTGCTTGAAAACGGGGCCGATCTGCGCGCCGTCCAGGAAATGCTGGGCCATGCCGACATTTCGACGACGCAAATCTACACCCACGTGACGCGAAAGCAAATGAAGGAAATTTACGACCGCACCCATCCGCGGGCCAAAATGTAGCTTGGCAGAAAAAGGAGCGACGGCAGCAACAATGGCTTATGAACGCGTGTGCATCATCGTGCTGGACAGCGTCGGCATCGGGGAGGCGCCGGACGCGGACCGGTTCGGCGACCGGGGCGCCCACACCCTCGGCCACATCGCCGAGACGGCGGGGCTCCGCACGCCGAACCTGCAGAAGCTGGGCCTCGGCAACATCGCCGAACTGAAGGGGTTGCCGCCGGTGGAAAACCCGCTGGCGAAATACGGCAAAATGGCGGAAGTGTCCGCGGGCAAGGACACGATGACCGGGCACTGGGAGCTGATGGGGCTCAAGATCGACACGCCCTTCCACACCTACCCGAACGGATTCCCGGAGGAATTGATCCGCAAGTTCGAAGAGGAAACGGGCCGAAGGGTCATCGGCAACAAGCCGGCGTCGGGCACGGAAATCATCGAGGAACTGGGACCGCGCCAGATGAAAACCGGCGAGTGGATCGTCTACACGTCGGCAGACAGCGTGTTCCAGATCGCCGCCCACGAAGAGGTCATTCCCCTCGAGGAGCTGTATCAGGCGTGCCGGATCGCCCGCCGGCTGACGCTGGACGGGCCGCACGCCGTCGGCCGCGTCATCGCCCGGCCCTACGTGGGCCGGCCGGGCGCGTTCGTCCGCACGCCGAACCGGCACGACTACGCCGTGAAACCGCCGGCGCCGACGGTGCTCAACCTGCTGAAGGACGCCGGGTACGACTGCATCGGCGTCGGCAAGATCGGGGACATTTTCAGCATGGAGGGGCTCACCGCCTCCCACCCGACGAAAAGCAACGAAGACGGCATCCGGAAGACGATCGATTTGATCGGGACGCCGTACCGCGGCCTCCTTCTGGTCAATCTCGTCGATTTCGATTCGTTGTACGGCCATCGCCGGGATCCGCAGGGCTATGCGGAGGCGCTGGCGTTTTTTGACCGGTTCGTGCCGGACATCATGGCGGGCCTTTCCGAACGGGATCTCCTGGTCATCACCGCCGACCACGGCAACGATCCGGTCCACCACGGCACGGACCATACCCGGGAATACGTGCCCGTCCTCGCCTGGAGCCCGTCCATGAAAGGCGGCGGGCCGATCGGCGTGCGGGACACCTTCGCCGATCTGGCGGCGACGGTGGCGGCCAATTTCGGCGTCCGTTACGACGGGCACGGGCGCAGTTTCCTGGACAAACTGCTTGCATGAAGGGAGAGGCAACATGGAGATGTTGAACCAGGTGAAGGAAGCGGCGGCGGCCCTGAAGGAGAAGCTGCCTTTCGAGCCGGAAGTGGGGCTCATTCTCGGATCGGGCCTCGGGGTGATGGCGGACACGCTGGAGAATCCGACGGTCATTCCGTACGGGGACATACCCCATTTTCCGGTGTCGACGGTGCCGGGCCACGCCGGCGAGCTGGTGGCCGGGGAGGTTGAAGGCAAGAAGGCGGTCATCATGAAGGGCCGCTTTCACCTGTACGAAGGATATGACGTGAAAAAGGTGACGCTGCCGATCCGCGTGATGAAGCTGCTCGGCGTCCGGACGCTGGTGATCACCAACGCGGCGGGCGGCATCAACGAATCGTTCGAGCCGGGCGACCTGATGCTCATCCGCGACCACATCAATTTCATGTTCCGCAACCCGCTGATCGGACCGAACGACGACGAGCTGGGCGTCCGGTTTCCGGACATGTCGGAGGCGTACAGCGCCAGGCTCCGGGCGCTCGCCCGGCAGGCGGCGGAACGGCTGGGCATCCGGGTCCGGGAAGGCGTCTACCTCGGCCTGCTCGGCCCGTCCTACGAGACGCCGGCGGAAATCCGCATGATGCGCACCCTCGGCGCCGACGCGGTGGGCATGTCCACCGTGCCGGAAGTGATCGTGGCGCGCCATTCGGGCATCGAGGTGCTCGGCATTTCCTGCATTTCCAACATGGCGGCGGGCATCCTCGACCAGCCGCTGTCCCATGCGGAAGTGATGGAGACGGCCGAAAGGGTGCGGGAGACGTTCGTCCGGCTGGTCAGGGGCGTCGTGGCCCTTTTGTAAACCAAAGAGGAGGAATGGACATGGATCGGTCACGGATGTCCGGGTATCTCGGCGAGATCCGGGAAGCGGCCGAAGAATTGAAAAAGAGATTGGCGGACCGGTTCGGCGACTGGACCCCCGACATCGGACTCGTGCTCGGGTCCGGGCTGGGCGAACTGGGCGACCGGGTGGACAACCCCCTGTACGTCGGATATGAGCAGATTCCGCATTTTCCCCGTTCCACGGTGGCCGGCCACGCCGGGCGGTTCGTGTTCGGCGAACTCGAGGGAAAGCGCGTGGCGGTCATGCAGGGGCGTTTTCACTATTATGAAGGCTATCCGATGCGGCGGGTCGTGTTCCCCGTCTATGTGATGCGGGAGCTCGGGATCCGCACCCTCGTGCTGACGAATGCGGCGGGCGGGCTCAATCCGTCCTTCGCGGCGGGGGATCTGATGCTCATTGCGGACCACATCAACCTGACGGGGGACAACCCGCTCATCGGTCCGAACGACGAGGCGCTCGGTCCCCGGTTTCCGGACATGTCGGCGGTGTACGATCCGGAGCTCCGGGCGCTCGCCCGCCGGCTCGCGGCGGACATCGACGGCCTCCGGCTCGTGGAAGGCGTCTATTGCGGCATCACCGGCCCGTCCTATTCGCCGCCGGCGGAACTGCGCATGCTGCAGGTGATCGGCGGCGACGCGATCGGCATGTCCACGGTGCCGGAAGCGATCGCGGCGCGGCATGCGGGCCTGAAGGTGCTGGGCATTTCCTGCATCACCGACATGGCGCTGCCGGATTCGCTCGAACCGCTCACCCACGAGCAGGTGGTAGCGGTGGCGGAACGGACGAAGCCGAAGTTCATCGAACTGGTGCGGAGCATCCTGCGGCACATGGCGGCGTGATGGCGGCCGGGAGACGGACAACAAGGAGGCATGGATCATGCGGGCCGTCGATCTGATCTTGAAAAAACGCCACGGCCTGGAACTTTCAACGGAGGAGATCCGGTTTCTGATCCGCGGATTTACCGCGGGCGACATCCCCGACTACCAGATGGCCGCCTGGGCGATGGCCGTCTGTTTCCGGGGGATGAGCGACCGGGAGACGGCGGACTTGACGATGGCGATGGCGGAATCCGGCGAGATGGCGGATCTGTCCGGCATTCACGGCATCAAGGTGGACAAGCACTCGACGGGCGGCGTGGGGGACAAGACGACCCTCGTCATCGGGCCGCTGGTGGCGTCCGCCGGCGTGCCGGTGGCCAAGATGAGCGGCCGGGGCCTGGGACATACGGGCGGCACCATCGACAAGCTGGAGTCGATCAAGGGCTTCCGCACGGAGCTTTCGCCCGACGATTTCATCCGCCAGGTGAATGAAACCGGCATCGCCGTCATCGGCCAGACGGGCAACATCACCCCGGCGGACAAAAAACTGTACGCCCTGCGCGACGTCACCGGAACGGTGGAGTCGATCCCGCTCATCGCCAGCTCCGTCATGAGCAAGAAAATCGCGGCGGGGGCGGACGCCATCGTGCTGGACGTGAAGGTCGGCTCCGGCGCCTTCATGAAGACGGAGGAGGACGCCATCCGGCTTGCCCGGGCGATGGTGGACATCGGCACCCGGGTCGGGCGGGAGACGGTGGCGGTCATCAGCAGCATGGACCAGCCGCTGGGATACGCCGTCGGCAACGCCCTCGAGGTGGCGGAGGCGATCGCGACCCTGAAGGGGGAAGGACCGGAAGACCTGACGGAACTGTGCCTGTCCCTCGGCGCGCGGATGGTGGTGCTGGGCGGCAAGGCGTCCGGCGTGGCGGAAGCCCGCCGGATGCTGGAAGAAGCCCTTTCCGGCGGTGCGGCCTTCGCCAAGTTCCGGGCGTTCGTGGCCGCCCAGGGAGGCGATCCGGCGGTGGCGGACGATCCGTCGCGCCTGCCGAAGGCCGCGTCGGTCGCGGAAGCGGCCGCGGAGCGCGGCGGGCGGGTGCTGGCCATCGACGCCGAGAAGGTGGGGCTGGCCGCCATGCTGCTCGGCGCCGGCCGCGAGACGAAGGAGAGCGCCATCGACCCCGGCGCGGGCATCGTGCTGCGCAAGAAGGTCGGCGACGCGGTGTCGCCGGGCGAAACGGTGGCCGAACTGCACATCGGCGCCGGGCGGGAAGGCCGGGCGGCGGAAGCGGTCCAGCTGCTGCGCGAAGCGTTCCGCATCGGGGAGCCGGGAAGCGAAGGCGATGCGGCCGGCAAGCCGCTGATCGTGGCCGTCGTGGACAAAAACGGCGTCACGCGGTGACGCGCCGGGTCGAACGTCTCGGCGAGCACGCCGGTTTCAGCGAGCACGCGGTGGCGGTGCGTCCCGGCAGGCGCACCTGGCAGGCGCGCGGAACCGGGGTGCCGGCCGCCGAAGAAGGCGCCGGACAAGGCGGGCGCCGGTCGGCCTGCGGTGGCGTTGCGCCGGCCCCCGGCGGCGGACCTTGGCCGGAAAGAAAGCGGAAAACGACCGTCGGCCCGCAGCGGGCCGGCGGTTATTTTTCAGAAAATAGTATACTGAAAATTAATTCTTGGTATAAAAATTTTCTTTCAAACTCAAGATCATCGGCATATAATATACTTAATAACGTATCAAAGTATAATTGGATTGAAAGCGAGGGAACCGGATGGCGATCGTGGAAGCGAGCGGCCTGACGAAATGGTACGGCAAGCGCCGGGGCATCGAGGACGTGACCTTTTCCATCGAAGAAGGGGAGATGTTCGGCTTCATCGGACCGAACGGCGCCGGCAAAAGCACGACGATCCGCACCCTGCTCAACCTGATCCGTCCGACGGCGGGAACGGCGACCGTATTCGGCAAAGACATCGTGCGGGATTCCCGCGACATCCGCCGGTTAGTCGGGTATTTGCCGAGCGAAGTGCACTACTACGACGACATGCGGGCGGCGGATCTGCTGCGGTATTCGGCGGGCTTCTACGGCCGGCCCGATGAACGGCGGATGCGGGACCTGGCGGAGCGGCTCGATCTGGACCTGTCGCGGCGGATCGCCGATCTCAGCTTCGGCAACCGGAAGAAAGTCGGCATCATCCAAGCGCTCCTGCACAGGCCCCGCCTGCTCATTCTCGACGAACCGACGGGCGGCCTCGATCCCCTCATGCAGCACGAATTTTTCGATCTGCTCCGGGAAGAGCGGGAGCGGGGGGCGACGGTGTTTTTCTCCTCCCACATCCTGAGCGAAGTGCAGCGGCTGTGCCAGCGGGTCGCCATCATCCGGGACGGCCGGCTCGTCCGGGTGGAGTCGGTGAGCGGTCTGCTCAACGCCCGGTACAAGACGGTCACCCTCGCCTTCCCGGCGGGCACCCGGGCCGAACCGGTGCGGCAGGCGGATCTGGCCGGCATCGTCCGGCAGGAGGCAAGCGGCAACGTGCTGACGATGCTGTTTGCCGGCAACATCCGCGATCTGCTGGACTTCGCCCGGCAGTTGCCGATCGCGGACATCCACATCGGGGAGCCGTCGCTGGAGGAAGTGTTCATGCACGAATACGGAACGGACCGGGAAAGGGCGTGAGGCGAATGATTTTCAGGCGGGAATTGCGCGTTGGCGCCAGGGGGCTTGTCATCTGGAGCGCCGCGCTCGGCGGTTTGGTGCTGCTGATGATGAGCGTCTACCCGTCCTTTGCGGAAGACGCCAGGGTCATGGAGGACATGCTGGCGGTGTTTCCCGAACCGCTGCAGAACGTGTTCGGCATGCAGACGCTGAGCCTGGCGTCCTACGCCGGTTTCTACGGCATCGAAGTGCACCTGATCAACACCCTGGCCGGCAGCGTGTACGCGGCGCTGCTCGCGGGAGGCATGCTGGCAAAGGAAGAGAACGACCGCACCGCCGAGTTCCTGCTGTCCAAACCGGTCACCCGCGCGGAAGTGGCGGGACAGAAGATTGGGGCGGTGCTCGTCAATCTGCTTCTGCTGAACGCGGTCATTGCCGCCGTCAGCTTCGCCTGCACGGGGTTTGCGGACGGGCCGGTGGAGACGGACCTGTTGGCCTGGTACGCGCTGGCCTCGCTTCTGCTGCATGTGACCGTCGCGTCCGTCGCCTTCCTGCTGTCGGCGGCGATGCGGCGGAGCCGCAGCATCGTGTCGCTGGCCCTCGGCCTCGTGTTTCTGTCCTACGCCTTGCACGTCGCGGCCGGGTTGTCCGAACAGCTCGGCTTCCTGCGCCGCATCAGCGTCTTTTCGTACACCGACGCGGCGGCCATTGCGGAACGGGGCGGACTGGCCGGCGGCGACGCGCTCGTCATGCTGCTGCTCTCCGTGTTGTGCGTCGCCGGCGCCATCGGGTATTATCGCATCAAGGACATCGCCGGCTGAGACACGGCCGGCTTTTGGCGGGAACGGAACATGAAACCGGAGATGGACATGGACAACGGCGGAAACAGGAGCCAAAACAAGGACACGAACCCAGGCCTGCATCCGGACGCCGGGCCGGACCGGATACCGGAAAGCGACATCGGCGGCCGTGCGGACGGAAATCCGCGCGGCAAACGGGACGCCGCGCCGGGCAGGGCCCCCGGCAGGCGGCCATCCGGCAGGCCGGGCGGCAGAGCGGGCACGAAGGAGCGGATTTTGGGAGCGGCGACGGACCTGTTTTTTGCCCGGGGCGTCATTGGCGTCAGCATGGATGACATCGCCGCCGCCGTGCCCGTGGCCAAAATGACGGTGTACAAGCATTTCGGGACGAAGGAACGGCTGGTCGGCGCCGTGATGGAGCGCTACATGCGGGAGCAGCACGACATCATGAACCGGAAAATCGAGGAAAGCCCCGACACCCTGTCGGCCCTCGTCTCGATCCTTGATTACCGGAGCCTCCCCGACGTGCCGGAGCGGTTCATCCGCGAGAGCGTGGAGCTGTATCCGCGCATCGTGCAGGACCTGCTCGGCTATTACCGGGCGCACATGCAGGACCAGCTGCGCGATCTGATCGTGCGCGGCCAGGCGGAAGGCGTCATCCGCCGGGAACTGTCCCCCCACATCCTGATGGTGTACATGCAGGGGATCACGGAATTTTTCGCCCGGCCGGACGTGCTGGCCCAATTTCACGACCTGCGGCTTCTTGGCGAGCAATTCCGCACGATGTTCCTGTTCGGCATCGCCGCTCCGGGGGAGCCGCCGGAGAAATCGGCGAAGGAGCCGCCGATGAAGCCGCCGCAAGAGTCGCAGGAGAATACGGCGAAGGAACCGCCAAAGGAGCCGCCGGAGAAATCGGCGAAGGAACCGCCGGCGAAGCGGGATGCCGCGCCGCGCGGCTGAACGCGGACAACCGCACGAAGCGAAAAAGGAATATTTTTCTGCCCTCCCGTCCATACTGGTAAGAGACGGCCAAGCCGGATTCTGATCAGTTGAGGGAGGGCTTTTTTTGGGTTCGCGCACTCGTTTCGGAAAAATCGGCGCCATCGGTCTTGCCTTGACGCTGGCTCTCAGCGCGCCGTCCGGCGCGGCGTTTGCCGGGGCTTCGGACGGACTTGCGCCCCTGGCCGTGAACACGGAACCGGCCGCCGATCCGGACGCCGTGCCGGATCTGGCAAAAAACGCAAAAAGCGCCATTCTGATGGACGCGGATTCGGGCACGATCCTGTACGAGAAAAACGGCCACGAACCGCTGCCGCCGGCTTCCATCACGAAAATCATGACGATGCTCTTGGTGATGGAAGCGCTGGAGCGCGGGGATCTCCAGTGAAACGAGCAGGTGACGGTGAGCGAATACGCGGCCTCCATGGGCGGTTCGCAAATCTTCCTCGAAGCCGGCGAAAAGATGACGGTGGAAGACCTGATGAAAGGCGTCGCCATGGCGTCGGCCAATGACGCCTCGGTGGCGCTGGCGGAACGGATCGCGGGCAGCGAGGAACTGTTCGTGAAAAAAATGAACGAGCGGGCCCGCGAGCTGGGCATGAAAAACACGCGCTTTGCCAACTCCAACGGCCTGCCGGCTCCGGACCACTACACGTCGGCCCACGACATCGCCATCATGAGCCGGGAGCTGCTCAAGCACGAAGACATCACCAAATACACGGGCAAGTACCAGGATTGGCTGCGCAATGACACGGACCATCCGTTCTGGCTCGTCAACACGAACAAGCTGGTGCGGTTTTACGAAGGGGCCGACGGGCTGAAAACCGGCTACACGAGCGAAGCGAAGTTTTGCCTGAGCGCGACGGCCAAACGGGGCGACTTCCGCGTCATCGCCGTGGTGCTCGGGGAACCTGATACGAAAACGCGCAACGCCGAAGTGGCGGCCATGTTCAACTACGCCTTCTCCCGGTTCACGAGCCTGAAACTGTACGAACCCGGCGACAAGCTGGGCACGGTGAAGGTGGACAAGGGGAAGGAGGACCGGCTGGAACTGGTGGCCAAGCGGCGGTACAGCGTCCTTTTGAAGAAGGGAACCGACCCGGGCAAGATCCGCCACGAACTGGTGCTGAAAGGGGACCTGAAAGCGCCCGTCGCCGCCGGACAGGTGATCGGCACGCTGGCCGTGTACAACGGGGACGAGAAAATCGCCGAGTTTCCGGTGGAATCGCCCGCAGCCATCGGGAAGGCCGGGTTCTGGACGCTGCTGAAGCGCGCCGCGGGCAAAATGCTGTTCCTCGATTGAGGCGAAAAAAGGCGAGCTCCTTCTAGTTTTGTCGCAGGGAAGGATTATGGAAGAATTCCGTAGAATGGGTGAAAAGGCAATAGCAGCCAAACACGCCATTCACGGATCCGGGAGCAAGCGGGAGAGGGGAAGGTGACATGCATTGGGTTTCCAGATCGAGCTGGAACAGCATCGGAAAGCGCTGATCGTCCGCCTGAAGGGGGAGCTGGACCACCATACGGCGGACTTGCTGAAAGCGCGCATGGAAGATGCCATCGAAAGGGAAGGAACGAAGAACGTGGTGCTGAGCCTGAAGGAACTGTCCTTCATGGACAGTTCCGGGCTCGGCGTCATTCTCGGACGGTACAGGCAGATCGCCGCCAGGGGCGGCCGGATGGTCGTCTGCGACGTGGCGCCGCACCTGGTCCGGTTGTTCGAAATGAGCGGGCTGTTCAAAATCATCACGATGGCCCCGAGCGAGCAGGCGGCGCTGGCCGGACTGGAGGTGGCGCTGTGAGCTCCGTGTTCCGCAACGCCATGTCGCTGCAGTTTCCGAGCCTGTCGGAAAACGAATCGTTCGCCCGGGTGGCGGTGGCGGCCTTCGTGTCGCAGCTGGACCCGACCCTGGACGAACTGATGGACATCAAGACGGTCGTCTCCGAAGCGGTGACCAACGCGATCATCCACGGCTATGAAGGGCGCACGGACGGCATCATCACCGTCCGGGCGGAAATCGAGGGCGAAACGGTCCGCATCGAAGTGGAAGACCACGGCAAGGGGATCGAAGACATCGAACAGGCGCGCCAGCCGCTCTATACGTCCAGGCCGGAGCTGGAGCGTTCCGGCATGGGCTTCACCATCATCGAAAACTTCATGGATGAGACGGAAATCGTCTCCGCGCCGGGCAAAGGCACCCTGATCCGCATGGCCAAGCGCATCGAGTCCAGAAGAAAGCAGGCCTTATTCAATTGATTCATGGTTGGCAATTTCGGACGGCGATGCCGCGCGAGTTCCTTCGGATAGGGGATGAGCCATGGATGCGGATTTGAACGACCTGTCCCGCCGGCATTTGGACGACGCGGAAGTGAGGCGCCTGATCGCCCTCAGCCAGGCGGGGGATCCGGTGGCGCGGGACACCCTGGTCAGCTGCAACATCCGGCTGGTCTGGTCGGTCGTGCAGCGGTTCTTGAGCCGCGGCCATGACCCGGAAGACCTGTTCCAGATCGGCTGCATCGGCCTGCTCAAAGCGGTGGACAAATTCGACCTGCAGTACGACGTCAAGTTTTCCACCTATGCGGTGCCGATGATCATCGGCGAAATCCAGCGCTTTCTGCGGGACGACGGGTCCGTCAAGGTGAGCCGGTCCGTCAAGGAGCTGGCCAACAAAGTGCGCAAGGTGAGCGACGAGCTGTCCAAAACCCTCGGCCGCCTGCCGACGGTCCGCGAGGTGGCGGAAGCGCTGGGGGTGTCGCCGGAAGACATCATCACGGCCCAGGAAGCGGGCAAACCGCCGTCTTCCATCCACGAGACGGTGTACGAAAACGAAGGCGACCCGATCACCCTCATGGACCAGATCGCCGACGAATCCGGCGAACAGTGGTTCGACCGGCTGGCGCTGAGCGAGGCAATCGAATCGCTGGGCGAACGGGAGCGGCTCATCGTGTACCTGCGCTACTACCGCGACCAGACCCAGTCGGAGGTGGCAAGCCGGCTCGGCATTTCCCAGGTGCAGGTGTCCCGGCTGGAGAAGAAAATTCTGCAGACGATCAAAAACCAGATCGCGCAATAGCGATCTGGTTTTTTGGCAGTCGCCGTTTTCGGCCTGGAGCGGTTTGTCACCGGGTGGCGATCAGCTGGCCGAAGCCGGCGCTTTTCGTCACGATCACTTGCCGGCCGCTGATGGTGCCCGAAACGTCCACCTGTTCCACGGTGCCGCGGTTCGTGCCGGCGAGGAGGCCGCCGATGGAGTAGCTGTAGATATCCGCGTTTGCCAATCGGAGCCGCTTGACGGTTCCGCCCGCTTCGATCGTTCTGAACAGGCCGGTGTACCCTTTCAGATTGAAGATGGTGCGGCCTTTCCCGTCCAGATGGCCCGAGAAGGCATCCACCGGCGTTTCCCAGAGGAGGCCCGACATGTCGAGATCGGCGCGAAGTTCAAAGTGGGCGTCCGGATGTTCGCGGAGAAGGGCCAGATCGTCCGGCGTGCAGATCAGGTACGGATGCTTGGCGGAACCGTCCTGGCGGGGGGCGGAGCAGGCGCTTTTGCCCGGTTTGCCATGCGGCGGATGCTTGGCGAGGGCGGGCTGGACCAGGGCGAAGCAGAGGCACAGGACGGCCAGGAAAACAACGGGAACCCGTCTTTTCATTGATCTTCACTCCTTTCCAAGTCTATTTCAGTTTCATTATTGATACAAAATGTAACATTCTTCAAGCAAAAAAATTCAACATTTACAGGGCGTATGGCCGGATGGCGGAAAATGAACGTACCGCAAGCGGCGCATATTAAGATCAGGCGCCGAGCCTTCAAGCGAACGGCGGAAGGAGTGCGACAGATGGCCTCATCACCGATTCCCGCTTCGCTCGAACGGGTGAAGGAGAAACTGCGGGAGAAAGCCGGCCTCGGATCGAGCTTCGACCTGATCGCCAAGCCGATGGAAGCCGGCAACCGGCGGCTGCTCTTTTTTTATATATCCGGGTTCGTGAAAGACGACGTCATGACGGAGGTGATGGCGCGGCTTTCCTTTGTGCGGCGGGGGGAGCTGGGCGCGGACCCCGTCGGGGAATTGCTGGCGGGCTATGTGCCCCACATGCAGGTGAAGGAGACGGACGATTTCGACGAAGCGGTCGATTACGTCTATTCCGGCGGTTCCGCCATCTTCGTCGAGGGGGAGACCCGCGCGGTGCTGGCGGACATCAAAACGATCCCGATGCGCGGCGTCGAGGAGCCGGATCTGGAGCGGGTCGTGCGCGGATCGCGGGACGGGTTCACGGAAGTGCTGCAGACGAACGTCACGCTGCTCCGGCGGCGGATCCGCGATCCGAACCTGTGCCTGGAGATCAGCAAGATCGGCCTGCGCTCGCAAACGGAGGTCTGCCTCGCCTACATCCGGGACATCGCCGACGATGCGCTCGTCAAGTCCATCAAGGACAAGCTGGCGGGGGTGAACCGGCACATCGACGGGCTGACGCTGGCGGACAAGCAGCTGGAGGAGCTGCTGATCGGCAAGGGATGGAATCCGTATCCGATGGTGCGGTATTCGGAACGGCCCGACGTGGTGGCGACGCATCTGCTGGAAGGCCATGCGGTGCTTTTTGTGGACACGTCGCCGAGCGTGATGATTTTGCCGACGACGTTTTTCCACCTGCTGCAGCATGCCGAGGAATACCGGCAGACGCCGTTCATCGGAAGCTACGTGCGGTGGGTGCGGTACGTCGGGGTGCTGGCGTCGATTTTCCTGCTGCCCCTTTGGTTCCTGCTCGTGATCGAGCCGGAGCTGAAGCCGGACGGGCTGGATTTTCTCGGCCCGGAGAAGAAGGCGCATCTGCCGCTTCTGGTGCAGTTTTTTCTCGCGGAAGTCGGCATCGACCTGATGCGGCTGGCGGCCGTGCACACCCCGACGCCGCTGGCGACGGCGATGGGTCTCGTGGCGGCGATCCTGATCGGCGACGTGGCGGTGAAGACCGGCTTTTTCGTCAACGAGGTGATCATGTACATCGCCGTGGCCGCCGTCGGCATGTTCGCCATGCCGAACTACGAGCTCAGCATGGCCAACCGGATCACGCGGCTTCTCCTGCTGGCGCTGACGGCCCTGTTCAAGGTGTCGGGTTTCGTGGCGGGAACGACGCTGGTGCTGCTCGTGCTGGTCATGCAGCGGTCGTACAACACGCCGTACATGTGGCCGTTCATTCCGTTCAACGCCAAAGCCCTCGGCACGATGCTGGTCCGCCGGCCGTTCGGGGCGGTGGTGCGGCGGCCGAGCATCAACAAGCCGAAGGACAGCGTCCGCAAGGACATGCGGAGGCGATGGTGACGGGCGGCGGCACGCAAGCGGCCGCGGTTGCCGTCCGGCGCCGGAGACGCGGCCGCTATTTCAGCGACGACGGGTTTTTTCCGGTGTGCCGGCGGAATTGGCGGCTGAAAAAATACACGTCCCGGTAGCCGAGGGCGTCGGCCACTTCGGATACGTTCATGCCGCCGTAGCGGAGCAGGTAGGCCGCCCGCTCCAGCCGGGTGCGCACGGTGAACGCCTGCACCGGCTCCCCGATGACCGCGGCGAACATGCGGGAGAAATATTTCGGCGACAGGCCCGCCCGGGCGGCGAGGCCGGCGACGGTGAACCGCTCGGCGGGGTGCTCGCGGATGTAGTTGGCGACCTCCAGCACGGCGTCCCGGACGGATTGCGTCACGCCGCGCCGCTCCTCCGGCTCCGGCCGGTCGCTCCTCAGCAGCAGGATCATCATCTGCTTCAGCAGAAGACGGGCTTCCGCCTCCGCGCCGAAGGCCGGCGACAGGCGCAGGCGCACGTAGCGGGCGAGCAGCGCTTCCAGATCGAGGGGATCCGCGAGAATCCGGCTGCGGTCCGGCACGCGGGCGGGCGTCCGGCTGACGTTGAAGTGGATGTAGGTGAGGGTGAGCGGCTTTTTCGGATCGTGCACGGCGCCCGGCCGGTCCCCCGGCCGGAACAGCAGGCAGCTGCCCCGCCGCACCGGAATCGTCTCGCCGCCGACGGTCACCGCGCCTTCCCCGTCCCATACATAGAACAGGTCGTAGTTTTCGAACGGCTTTTCCCGCGGCCGCCACACCCAGCCGGGTTCGCAGCGAATTTTGGCGAAAAAGTTGGTCTGCATGTAGGCGTCGTCCGGCAGCCGGTCCATCGCGGTTCCTCCTTTTTCCGTTTTTCGCGCCCCGCATTTTGGGCAGGTTGCGCCCGATCCTTTTATACCAAAAGTGCAAAGAAAAGCATGAACGGTCCATTCCCCACCTTCCATCTTACCGCTATAAATGAAAGAAGCACAATCCGCATCCGGCACCCGGAATGCCGGGCTTCGGGGCAGAACCCGCAAGGCGGGAACGCGCTTGTCAAGCCGTCGGCTGTTGTGTTAAGGTAAAGCGGCAAAGGGAGGAATGGACGGATGCATCTCCACGGGACAAGCAGAATCAACGAAAAGGGACATCTCGAAATCGGCGGCGTCGACACGGTGGAACTGGCCAAAACGTACGGCACGCCCCTCTACGTCATGGATGAAGCGCTGATGCGGCAGCGGGCGCGGGCGTACGTCGACGCGTTCCGCAAAACCGGGCTGAAATTCCAGGTCGCCTATGCCAGCAAGGCGTTCTGCACGATGGCGATGTGCCGGCTGGCGGAGCAGGAAGGGCTTTCGCTCGACGTCGTGTCCGACGGGGAACTGCATACGGCGCTTGCGGCCGGCTTTCCGGCGGAGCGGATCCATTTCCACGGCAACAACAAAACGCCGCTTGAAATCGAAATGGGCATCGACGCCGGCATCGGCTGCTTCGTGGCGGACAATTTCACGGAACTTCGGCTTTTGAACGAGATCGCCGGGGCGAAGGGGAAGAAGGTGGACATCCTGCTGCGCGTCACCCCGGGCGTCGAGGCGCACACCCACGAGTTCATCTCGACGGGGCAGACCGATTCGAAGTTCGGCTTCGACATCGGCACCGGCCAGGCGAAACGGGCGGCGGCGATGGCCAAAGACATGCCGAATCTTAAACTGCGCGGCCTGCACGCCCATATCGGGTCGCAGATCTTCGAGACGGAAGGGTATCGTCTCACGATCGAGCGGCTGGCGCGGTTCGCGGCGGAGGCGCGGCGCGAGCTGGGCGTCGAGTTCGCCGTGCTCAACACGGGCGGCGGTTTCGGCATCCGCTATGTGGAAGGCGACCGGCCGCTGCCGCCGGAAACGTTCGTGCAGGCGATTGCCGGCGCGGTGAAGAGCGAATTCGCGAAGGCCGGCTGCCCGGTTCCGGAGGTGTGGATCGAACCGGGCCGCAGCATCGTGGGCGACGCGGGGACGACCCTGTACACGATCGGCTCCCAGAAGGAGATTCCCGGCGTGCGCAAGTACGTGGCGGTGGACGGCGGCATGTCCGACAACATCCGGCCCGCCCTGTACGACGCGAAATACGAGGCGATTTTGGCCAACCGGGCGAACGAGGCGCCGGCGGAAGTCGTGTCGATCGCGGGGAAAGCGTGCGAATCCGGCGACATGCTGATCTGGGACCTGCCGCTGCCCAAGGTCGAGACCGGCGACATCCTCGCCGTGTTCTGCACGGGCGCCTACAACTATTCGATGGCCAGCAACTACAACCGGATCCGCCGCCCCGCGGTGGTGTTCGTGATGGACGGCCGGGCCGATCTCGTCGTGCGGCGCGAGTCCCACGAGGATTTGACGCGGAACGACCTCATTCCGGAGCGGCTGCGGAAGTAGCCGATGGGGAGGTTCGCGCCCGTCCGGATTGGCATTTTGTATGAAATTTCGAACAGAAAGGCCCGGGCTGCCCTGGATTTATGCGTTTTGGATGAAAATCCAAACAAAATGGCCGGCCCGCGCGTCGAAACGGGGCGTTTTGTATGAAAAAGCATACAAAACGCCTTTTTTCGCCCGTTTTTCCGGCTTTTTGCACGAAAAATCACACAAAACGGGTTCGACGCGGCCACGGCGCTTCCACGGCACTTCCCCCGTCGCTTTTCCGTCGCTTCCCCGGCACTTCCCCGACGCATTCCCGGCTTCCAGCCCGCGGCACCGGCCGGCCGCCAGGCATGCGGCACGAGTCCTTCCGGACCGCTTGCCGCCGGTCTTGCCGTGGCGCCGGCCGGCACGTATGCAGGGCGCGCCCCGCCGGGCGGCCTGTTGCCGGTTTGCCACGCCCGGCCCTGTTCGGGTACAATGGAATCCATTGAACCGGAAAAAGGGGTGCGGCCGAATGGCGAAGCAGGCGAAAATCACGATGGAAAACGGCGCGGAGATCGTCATCGACCTATTTGAAAAAGACGCGCCGAACACGGTGGCCAACTTCGAAAAGCTGGCGAATGAAGGGTTCTACGACGGGCTGGTGTTCCACCGCGTCATCCCCGGGTTCGTGGCCCAGGGCGGCTGTCCGTACGGGACCGGCACCGGCGGGCCGGGGTACACGATCAAATGCGAAATCAACCCGAACAGGCACGAGCGGGGATCGGTGGCGATGGCCCATGCCGGGCGCGACACCGGCGGCAGCCAGTTTTACATCTGCTACGAGCCGCAGCCCCACCTGGACGGGCACCATACGGTGTTCGGCAAGGTGATCCGGGGAATGGAGCACGTGGACGCGTTCCGCGGCCGGGACCGGATGGCGAAGGTGGAAGTGTACGACGTGTGACGCTTGTCATTGTTGCGGCGCGGAAAAAGGGCGATTCTTGGAGCAAGAAGCCCGCACACAAGCCCATCTTCCGCGGATGGCGGCCTTCCGGAAGACGGCGGGCATCGGTTTACATCCGCTTTGGCCATTTTGTATAATGGGCTACAGGATTCGCATCCATATCGATGACGGCAATTCCTTTCGGGGCGGGGTGAAAGTCCCCACCGGCGGTGATGGGACCGGCCAGGCGGCCGGCACCCTCAGTCCGTGACCCGGACGCCAACTCCAGGAGCGAGCGGCGGACGGTGGATCCGGTGAAAGTCCGGAACCGACAGTGACAGTCTGGATGGGAGAAAGGAACGCCGGAAACGCGTTTTGCGCTTTGGTCGGACATGTTCTTTTTTTCACGAAAATCGGCCGGCGCGGTTTCGCGGTTCGCCTGTTGTTGCCGACTGCGCGTTCCCGCGGCGGGTTGCCGATGATTGGAGCGTGCGGCGGTGCGGATGCCGCGAATGGCGCCCGGCACCGTGCCGCGGCGACGGTCTTTGGACGCGGTGCAGGTGCGGGGCTCCCGGACGACCGCGGCGCCGGACATGCCGAGGACATGCCGACTGTCTACCGCACGCCCGACCGGCGCAAACGGTTTTCCGTCCGACCCCCTGACCTCGCCCCCGGCAAATTGCCGGCGGGCATTTTTTGTGAAAGAGGGAAACGCTCGATGCATCTGCCAACGTTGAACGACGAATTTTACATGCGCCTGGCGCTGCAGCTGGCGGCGGGAACGGCGGGGCAGACGGGCCTCAATCCGGCGGTCGGCTGCGTGGTGGTCAAGGACGGCCGCATCGTCGGCACGGGCGCCCATCTGAAGCGGGGCGAAGCCCACGCGGAAGTGCACGCGCTGGACATGGCCGGCGCGGAAGCGGAAGGGGCGACCGTGTACGTGACGCTGGAGCCGTGCAGCCACCACGGCAAGACGCCGCCCTGCGCCGACCGGCTCATCCGGGAGAAGGTGGCGCGGGTCGTCGTCGCCGCCGTCGACCCGAACCCGCAGGTGGCCGGACGCGGCATCGCCCGCCTGCGGGAAGCGGGCATCACGGTGGAGCAGGGGCTTCTGGCGGAGGAAGCCCGCCGGCTCAACGAAGCGTTCGAGAAGCGGATCACCACCGGCATGCCCTTCGTCACGCTGAAGGCCGCCTGCACGCTGGACGGCAAACTGGCGACCAAAACCGGCGACAGCAAATGGATTTCGAACGAAGCGGCGCGCGAACGGGTGCACGCGATGCGGCACCGCCACCAGGCGGTCATGGTCGGCATCGGCACGGTGCTTGCGGACGATCCGCAGCTGACGGCGCGCCTCCCGGTGCCGGCGCTGCAGCCGGCCCGGGTGGTGGTGGATGCCGGGCTCCGCACGCCGACCGACGCGCGGCTTCTCGACGACGCCGGGGAGGTGCCGGTGCTGATCTTCGCGTCGGAGGAAGCGTCCCCGGAGAAGGAAGCGGCGCTGGCGGCGAAAGGCGCCCGCGTCATCCGCGCCGGCACGGGCGGCAAGGTGGATCTTCCCCTCATGATGCGCAAACTGGCGGAGCTGGAGATCGGCTCCGTGCTGCTGGAGGGCGGCGGCCGGCTGAACGGCGCCATGCTGGAGGCGGGACTGGTGGACAAAGTCGTGCTGTTCCTGGCGCCCCTTGTGGTCGGCTCCAGGGAGGCGACGCCCGTCTTCGACTTTCCCGGCGTCGAACGGATTGCCGAGGCGTACCGGCTGGAGCGGGTCGAGGCGGAAGTGATCGGCGACAACATCTGCATCACCGGCTACCCGGTGAAGCGGACTTGACGAAACGCGGGCCAAAGGAGGGAGAGCAGCCATGTTCACCGGCATCATCGAAGAGATGGGCATCCTGCGCCGCGCGACTTCAAGCGGTTTGGCGATGGAGCTGACCATCGAGGCGTCGAAGGTGCTTGAAGACATCCGCATCGGCGACAGCATCGCCGTCAACGGCGTCTGCCTGACGGTCGTCCGGTACGACGCCCGGACGTTCACGGCGGACGTCATGCCGGAGACGTACCGGATGACGACGCTCAGGGAACTCAAGCCCGGCAGCAAAGTGAACCTGGAGCGGGCGATGGCGGCCGGCGGCCGGTACGGCGGGCACATCGTGCAGGGTCACGTCGACGGCACCGGCGTCGTCCGGTTGCGCGTGAAGGAGCACAACGCGGTGGTGTTCACGATCGAGCCGGACGATCCCCGGCAACTGAAATACATCGTGCCGCGGGGGTCCATCGCCGTCGACGGCATCAGCCTGACCGTCGTCCGCGCCGACGACCGCACGTTCACCGTCTCCATCATCCCCCACACGCTGGCGGAAACGGTGCTCGCGTTCCGGAATCCGGGCGACCGGGTCAACCTGGAGACGGACATTCTGGGACGGTACATCGAGCGGCTTCTGCGGTACGGGCTGGACGGAACCGGCGGCCGCGGCGATCCGGATCGCGGCGGGCCGGGCGCGGAGCGGGAACCGGCGGGCCTGACGGAAGCCTTTTTGAAAGAACACGGGTTCTGGTGAGAAAACCGGGCGCATTGCCCATAAGGGGAAGGATGGGACATGGAAGAAATCAAACTGGATTCCATCGAAGAGGCCATCTACGACCTGATGCTCGGCAAGATCATCATCGTGGTGGACGATGAAAACCGGGAGAACGAAGGCGATTTCGTGGCCCTGGCGGAGAAGGCGACGCCGGAGGTGATCAATTTCATGATCACCGAAGGGCGCGGGCTCGTCTGCGCGCCGATCACGGAGGAGCGGGCGCAGGAACTGGACTTGCCGCCGATGGTGTCGCATAATACGGATTATCACGGCACCAATTTCACCGTGTCGGTGGACCACGTCGACACGACGACGGGCATTTCCGCCCACGAGCGGTCGATCACCGTCCGTTCGCTGATCAATCCCGGCACGAAGCCGTCGGATTTGCGCCGGCCGGGGCACATCTTTCCCCTGATCGCCAAGAAAGGCGGCGTCCTGCGGCGGGCCGGCCATACGGAAGCGGCCGTCGATCTCGCCCGCATGTGCGGGTCCGCGCCGGCGGCGGTCATTTGCGAAGTGATCAAGGAAGACGGCACGATGGCCCGGCTGCCCGACCTGGCGGAAATCGCCCGGAAGCATGACCTGAAGCTCATTTCCATCAAGGACCTGATCCAGTACCGCAACGAGAAGGAAAAGCTCGTCGAGCGGGTGGTGGAAACCCGGCTGCCGACGGATTTCGGCACGTTCATGGTGTACGGCTACACGAACCTGGTGGACGACAAGGAGCACGTGGCGCTGGTGAAGGGCAAGATCGATCCGGAAGTGCCGACGCTGGTGCGGGTGCACTCCGAATGCCTGACCGGCGACGTGTTCCACTCGCACCGGTGCGACTGCGGTCCGCAGCTCGAGGCGGCCCTGCGGCAAATCGACGAAGCGGGCACCGGCGTTCTCGTCTACCTGCGGCAGGAAGGCCGCGGCATCGGCCTCATCAACAAATTGAAGGCGTACAGGCTGCAGGAGCAGGGATTGGATACGGTGGAGGCGAATGTTCAATTGGGGTTTCCCCCGGATCTGCGGGATTACGGCATCGGCGCCCAGATCCTGAAGGACATCGGGGTGCGGAAAATCCGCCTGCTCACCAACAATCCCCGCAAAATCGTGGCGCTGGACGGCTACGGCATCGAAGTGGTCGAGCGGGTGCCGCTGCAGGTGGAGTACAACAAGGACAACGTCAAGTACATGCGCACGAAGAAGGAAAAGATGGGCCACCTGCTCAATCTGCCGCGGGAGCGCAGGTAACGAAAACCGTCGAACAACTGACAAATCAACCGACAACCATCCATCAACCAACCAACAACCATCAGGCAATCCGGCCAAAACGAAACGGGAGGGACCCCAGCATGGCTTGCAAACAATACGAAGGCAAACTGGTATCCGAGAAGGCGCGCTACGGCATCGTGGTCGGGCGGTTCAACGAATTCATCTCCGGCAAGCTGCTTGCCGGCGCGCTGGACGGCCTGAAGCGGCACGGCGCCGCCGAAGAAGACATCGAAGTGGCGTGGGTGCCGGGATCGTTCGAAATTCCGCTCGCCGCCCAGAAAATGGCGGAGTCCGGCAAATATGACGCGGTGCTGGCGCTCGGGGCGGTCATCCGCGGGTCGACGCCGCATTTCGACTATGTGGCCGCGGAGGTGGCCAAGGGCGTCGCCCAGGTGTCGCTGAAAACCGGCATCCCCGTCATTTTCGGCGTGCTGACGACGGATACGATCGAACAGGCGGTGGAACGCGCGGGCACGAAAGCCGGCAACAAAGGCTACGACGCCGCCGTGACGGCCATCGAAATGGTGAACCTGTTCCGGCAGTTCAAGGCCTGATTGTCCACCGACGCCATCACGTGAGGACGGGCGACGCCGATGGGAATCGCGTACAAGCTGGAAGTGTTCGAGGGACCCCTCGATCTTCTGCTTCATCTGATCGAAAAAAACGAAATCGACATCTACAACATCCCGATCAGCGAAATCACGGATCAGTACATGCAGTATCTGCAGACGATGCAGGAGCTGGAGCTGGAAGTGACGAGCGAATTTCTCGTCATGGCCGCGACGCTCTTGTCCATCAAGAGCAGGATGCTGCTGCCGAAGCCGCCCGTCGTCGATGCGGAGGGGTTTGCGGAGGAAGAGGAAGCCGACCCGCGGATGGAACTGGTCCAGAAGCTGCTCGAGTACCGCAAGTACAAGGATATCGCCGAGCATTTGAGGGAGAAGGAGATCGACCGCAGCCTCATCTACATGCGCGAGGCCGACGATCTGGCGGAGTACGCGGGGAAGGTGCTGGTCAATCCGCTGGAGGGCATCCACCTGAGCGATCTGGCGATGGCCTTCCAGCGGGTGCTGCAGCGGTCGGCGCGCCGCCACCGGGTCGCCCGCATCCACCGGGACACGATTTCCGTCAAGGAGCGGATGGTGCAGCTGGTGGACCTTCTTGCGGAAAACGGCGGGCAAATGCTGTTTTCCCGGCTGGTCGACGACGCCGCCGACCGGGAAATGATCATCGTGACGTTCCTGGCGTTGCTCGAACTGGTCAAGATGCGCAGGGTGACATGCTACCAATACGGGCTTTTTGACGAAATCGTGATCCGCATGCGGGAGGAGGGGCCGGCCGTTGACGACGTCGTCGTTGAAACCGATTATTGAGGGACTTTTGCTGGTGGCCGGCGACGAAGGCCTCAGCGACCGGCAGCTGGCGGACATTCTGGAGCAGGACGTCGGCGCGGTCAAGCGGGCGGTCGCCGAGCTGAAGGAGGAATACCGCGAGAGCGGCCGGGGCTTCCAGATCGTGGAGACGGCGGGGGCGTACCACCTGGCCACGCTCCCGGAACACGCCGTCTACCTGGAGCGGATGGCGGCGTCCCCGACGCGGGCGGGCCTGTCCCAGGCGGCCCTCGAAACGCTGGCGATCATCGTCTACAGGCAGCCGATCACCCGGATCGAAATCGAGGAAATCCGCGGCGTCAAATCCGACCGGGCGATCCAGACGCTGGTGACGAAAGGGCTCATCACGGAAGTGGGCCGGGCGGACGCCATCGGCCGGCCGATCCTGTACGGCACGACGAAACAGTTTCTGGACTACTTCGGCCTCAATTCGCTGGCCGACTTGCCGGATCCGTCTTCCTTCGAAACGGAGTTCGACCTGGAGGAAGAAACCCGTCTCCTGTTCGACCGGCTGGAAGGCCGCCAGCTGACCATCGACGATTTGGCGTGACGCCTGTTTGGCATGATGAGGTTTTGCGTGACACCGGATTGGCATGACGCGGGTTTGGCAAGATGCCGATCAGGTGGACGTTTTTGCCATTCTTGTGAATGTTTTCATCACCGGCTGGAAACGATATACTTCCGACAGGATCCCTGTTCGGAAGTTTTTCTTTTTTTGCGGCGGAGGTAGGTTTCGGCGGCGGAGGACGTTCGGCATGGGGCTTTCGGCGATGGTTTGGCTTTCGGCCGGCGCGGCCGCCGTCTGCCTGTTGGCGGCGCTCCTGGCCAGCGACATACAGATCGAGGCTTCCCTGAAGCGAAAACAGAACGATGACACGGTCCGCATCCGCGTGACGGCGTTGTTCGGCCTGGTGCGGCGGCAGAAGGTGATGCGCGTGTTGCCCATGGGAGACGGCGCGGGACCCGTCAAGCCGTTTCTCGCCTTCACCAAAACGATCCGGAAACTCGGGCCGTGGGTGACGGAAACGGCGCTTCGCGTCCGCTGCGAGGAGTTCGTCTGGGTCACCCGCATCGGCCTCGGGGACGCAGCGTCGTCAGCCATCGCGGCGGGTGCGGTGTGGAGCGTCAAGTCGCCGCTGGTCGGCGTGTTCGCCCGGCTCGTCCGCATGCAGGCCATGCCGCGGCTGGCCGTCCTGCCGCTGTTCAATGAAACGCGCTTCGAGACGGATCTGCACGGGCGCTTTTCGATCCGGACGGCGTCCGCCCTGGCGGCGGTTTTTCGTCTCGTTGTGCACATCGTCCGAAGCCGCGGCGGCGTGCGCCGGTGGTGGAAAGCGCGGCAGAACGCGAAGCGGGATGCGCAGCGGGAAACGCAGCAGGATCCGAAGCGGGACGGGCGGCGGGACACAGAGCGGGATGCCAAGCGGGATGATCCGCGCGAAACGCGCCGGAACACGCGGCGAAACCTGCAGCAAGACGCGAAGCGGAACGCCTGAATGAGAGCGGATGGGCCGGAAGCGGTCAAAAAGCGCCCATTTTTCGGGGATATGCGGACAAATGGTCCTCATCCCGGATGTCCTGCCACATAAAAACATGCCGCCCGGTTACACTATAACCGCGTCAATCGCGCCATACGCATTATCGACGGAGGAGGCGGCATTCGATGGCAAACCATCCGATCCAGGGACTCATGCAAACCGCCATGGAAAACATCCGGGACATGGTGGATGTCAATACGATCGTCGGCGATCCGGTGGAAACGCCCGACGGCGCCAACGTGATCGTGCCGATATCCAGGGTATCCTTCGGCTTCGTGGCGGCCGGCAGCGAATTCCATGTGGCGGAAAACGGGGGAACGGGCGGCAACGGCCGCGCGGGCGGCTCGGACCCGCGGGCGCAGGGTTATCAGGGTTCGGGCGGCCAGGATCATGCGTTTCCTTTCGGCGGGGGCAGCGGCGGCGGCGTGTCGATCACCCCGATCGCGTTCCTCGTCGTGGGCAGCCACGGCATCAAGGTCATTCCGCTGGACAACGACACGCATCTCTTCGAGAAAATGATCGACCTCGCGCCCCAGGTGGTGGACAAAATCCAGCAAATGCTGGGCAAGAAAAACGGCGGCGCCACCGGACCGGACACGTCGAATCCCACCGGCGTCCAGCCGGTCAACGTGACGATCCGGCAATAGAAAAGACGCTTCCGGCCGATGGCGCGCTCCGCCAGCCGGTCCGGAAGCGTTTTTTGCCTGAGAAGAACGCCGTTTACCCGAACAGTTCCTGCAGCATCCGTTCCCGGTTGTTCACAAACTGTTTCATGATCACGAAATGATCCGTTTCCTCGAGGGCGCACCGCCTGATGCCGTCCCGCGTGAGCTCGTAGATGACGGCGTCGGGGTAGGCCATGATGATCGGCGAGTGGGTGGCGATGATGAACTGCGAGTCCGCCTGCACCAGCTCGTGGATGCGGGAAAGCATGGCGAGCTGGCGAAAAGGGGACAGCGCCGCCTCCGGCTCGTCGAGCACGTACAGGCCGCGCCCGCCGAACCGGTGCAGGAAAGCGGCAAAGAACGACTCCCCGTGGGATTGCTCATGCAGCGACTTGCCGCCGTAGGAATCCCGGACCCGCGGACCGGGGCTGAACTCGCTGTCCAGCTTTTCGATTTCGGTGGCCAGGTTGTAGAAGCTTTCGGCGCGGAGGAAAAACCCGTCCCGCGGCCGTCGCGCGCCCCGGATGAGGCGGATGTTTTCATGCAGATCGGAATGGGTCGGGTTGGTCGAAAAGTTGAAATTGACGGTGCCGCCCTCCGGGTTGAACCCCCATGCGACCGCGATCGCCTCGATGAGCGTCGATTTGCCCATGCCGTTCTCGCCGATGAAATACGTCACTTTCGGGTGCAGTTCAAGCTCGTGCAGATGCCGCACGACGGGCAGGTTGTACGGATACCGGTCGAAGCTGCCGATCCGGTCCCGTTCCAGCCGGATTTGGCGCAGATAGCCCGTTTCCCCGATCATGGCCGGCGTTTCCCCTTCCCTCATCCGTTCATGGACGACTTCAGGACATCATCAAGAACGTCTGGCGAAGGCGTTTCAGCGGACGCCTTCGCCGGCGCCCAATCGGACTGCATCGCCCGCATCACCGGACTTCCGCGCCATCCCGCACTTCTTCGCCATCCCGGACGTCTTCCCGAACGAGACCGGCGGCGCCGTCCAGCAAACGGCTGGGCGCGCCAAGGGAGAACAGGCGGAGCCGGTGCATCGCCCGGGTGCAGGCGGTGTAGAGCAGCCGCCTCAGGCTTTCGTCGCCGTACGCCCGGTCGGAGGCGTCATACACGATGACGGCGTCGAACTCGATGCCCTTGGCGAGGGCGACCGGAATGACGACGACGCCTTTTTCGTATTCAAAAGAGCCGGTGGTGATCCGTTTGAGACCGTCGATCCGCCCGGCCAGCTCGCCAAAGACGGCGGCGCTTTCCGCCATCGTCTTGCAGATGACGGCAATGGACTCGAACCCTTCCGCCTTCCATGCGGAGACCGTTTCGGCGATGCGGCGGTGCAGGTCGTCCCGGTCGCGCGCCACGGTCAACACCGGCACGTCGCCGTCCCGCTCGAACGGTTCGATCGCATCCCCGCCCGGCACCAGGCTGCGCGTGAACTCCACGATCTGCCGCGTGGAGCGGTAGCTGCGGCTGAAATGAAACACCGCTGTTTCATCCGGACCGTACAGGCCTTCCAGCGGATTGAAGTTTTCCGCGTCGGCGGCGTGGGCGAAGATGGCCTGGTTGAAATCGCCGAGCACCGTCATGCTGGCGGCCGGGAACAGCCGCTTCAGAAACTCGAACTGGAACGGGGAGTAGTCCTGCGCTTCGTCCACCAGCACGTGGCGGATCGAGGTGTTGCTGCGGAATCCCCCGATCATCTCCTGCAGCAGCAAATACGGCGTGGCATCTTCATAGAAGAGCTGCTTGTTCTCCAGCGCCGCCAACGTAATGGCGCACACGTCTTCCCAGCGCTCCGGCAGGCCGCCGTCCGCCAGTTCGGCGAGCCGCTCCGGCCGCTCGAACAGCCGGCGGTAGATGCCCGGCACGTTGATATAGTCCAGCGCCTGCACCCGGTCGCGCAGCCGCCGGAACGCCCGGCGGACGACCAGTTTGGCCAGTTCGTCCCGCTCCCGCTGGCCGTCGTTGAACGTTTCGCCGGAGAAGGCCCGCTTCTTGCGCAGTTTGGCGTACACCCGCTGCAGGTCTTCCCGGCTCAGCAGCTCGATTTCGTCGTCGACCCATTTCTCGCCGCGTTCCGCTTTCTCCGATTCATCGAGCCGTTCCAGCAGCCATTCGGTCAGCCGGTTGATCCGCTTGTTGAACGGCAGATGGGCATCCGTGCCGTAGAAACGCTCCGCAATCTCGCGGGCCGGCACGATCGGACGGCCGCGGAACAAGAGGCTGCGGAACACCATCCCTTCCCGCTCCAGCCGTTCGCGGTAGCGGCGCATCGCCGCGAAGAACGCCTGGGACGTTTTGAACCGGATGGACGCGAGCCGCACGCCGTATTGCGGATCGTCCTTGCCGGTCAGCACGTATTCCAATTGCTCATACGGATCCTCCACGCGGAACGTTTTGCCGAGGCGATGCTCCAGATATTCCTGGAAGGTGGCCTGCTGCATGTTCTCTTCGCCGAGTTCCGGCAGCACGCCGGCCACGTAGCTGTTGAACATGGCGTTGGGCGAAAACAGGATGATCTGGTCGGATTTGAGCTTCCCCCGGTAGCGGTACAGCAGCCAGGCGATGCGCTGCAGCGCCGCCGACGTTTTGCCGCTGCCGGCTGCCCCCGACACGATGACGAGCCGCGCCTTCTCGTGGCGGATGACCCGGTTTTGCTCCTGCTGGATGGTGGCGACGATGCTGCGCATCCGGCTGTCGTTCCGCCGGCCGAGCACCTGCTGGAGCAGTTCGTCTCCGATGGTGAGCCCGGTGTCGAACAGCGCCTTGAGCTGTCCGTTCCGGATGATGTACTGCCATTTTTTCTCCAGTTCGCCCGTGACGGTGCCGCCCGGCGTCTCGTATTTGGCTGGGCCGGGCGCGTAGTCGTAATAGACGCTGGAGACCGGCGCCCGCCAGTCATAGACGAGGAACCGGTCGCCGGAGGCGTCCGTCAGGGAGGAGAGGCCGATGTAGATCGATTCGGCGGCGGGCGTTCCGTCTTCGCGGAAATCAATCCGCCCGAAGTACGGGCTGTCCTTCATGCGCCGCAGCACGGCCAGCTGCCGGGCGGCGTGCTGGTGGCTTCGCTCCCGCTGGGACAGCACTTCCGCCTGCTGCTTCATGCTCCAGTACGTTTCCAGCAGGTCATCCATCGTGTCCGTGTTGACGGTCACGTCTTCCCAAAACCGGCGGCGGATGTCCACCACTTCTTCACGAAGCTCGCCGGTTTCCCGCTCGAGCCGCGCGATGTGTCCGTCGATGGCGGCGATCACCCGGTCGAGCCTTTCTTGTTCCGCACGAAACATTGGATCCATGGAAGCCGCTCCTTTTTTGAAAATGGCACCTGTCATCTTGAATATTCTAATTTACCACGATCTGCCGGCCAATGCAAAAAGACGCACTTGTGCGGACCGGGGAGGGCGGAGGCGGGGCATGGGCCGTCTTGCGGCGGACATGCAGATCTTGCCGCTTTCTGGTATGATGGGAATGATCCAAAATTTGCAGGGAAAGTGGCGATCGGAAAAATGGACTTGAAGCAAACGGCGGCCGTGGCGCAGCGGATCCGGGAGAACGTGGCCAGGGTCATCGTGGGCAAGGAAGACGTCATCGACAAAATGCTGGCGGTGCTGTTCGCGGGCGGCCACGCCCTCCTGGAGGACGTGCCGGGAACGGGCAAGACGCTGCTTGCCAAGGCGCTGGCCCGCTCCATGGACCTGAGCTTCCAGCGCATCCAGTTTACCCCGGACCTGCTGCCATCCGACGTCAGCGGCATCAATTACTATAACCAAAAAACCGGCGAATTTGAATTCCGGCCGGGACCGGTGTTTGCCAACATCGTGCTGGCGGACGAAATCAACCGGGCGACGCCGCGCACCCAGTCCAGCCTGCTGGAGAGCATGCAGGAGCGCCAGGTGAGCATCGACGGCGTGACCCGCCGGCTGGAGGAGCCGTTCATGGTGCTGGCAACGCAAAACCCGATCGACAACCAGGGCACCTTCCCGCTGCCGGAAGCCCAGCTGGACCGGTTCATGATGAAAATCGCCATGGGCTATCCGGACACGGAGGAAGGGGTGCGCATCCTGGAACGGTTCAAGGCCGCCAGCCCGTATGACGAGCTGGAGCCGGTGGCCGGGCGGAACGACATCATCGAGGGACAGCGGAATGTGCTGCAAGTGCGGGTTGGCGAAGACCTGCTGCGGTACATCGTCCACATCGCCGAGGAAAGCCGCCGCCATCCCGATGTGGCCCTCGGCATCAGCCCGCGGGGCACCCAGGCGCTGCTGCGCGCGTCCCAGGCGTGGGCGATGATCAGGGGACGGGATTACGTGCTGCCGGACGACATCAAGGAGATGGCGGCTCCCGTTCTGGCGCACCGGCTGTTGCTCCGGAACCGCCTGCGGGCGGCGGACGGGCTGGAGGAAGACGTGATCCGCCGCATTCTCGACCGGGTGACGGTGCCGGCGGAATCGGCCGTCGGGCCGGTGTGAGCGATGTCCATTTTTGTGCTGCTCTTGTCCATGTTCGCCCTCGTCTCGCTGCAGGCGGCGGTGTTCGGCCGGTACGGCGTGTCGCGCATCCGCTACAGCCGGCAGTTCCGGGTGGCGGAATGCTACGCCGGCGACACGATCGAACTGGTGGAAGTGATTGAAAACCACAAATGGCTGCCGGTGCCGTGGATCCGGGTGGAGTCGATGATCGACGCGGCGCTTCGGTTCCGGACGGAGGAAGCGGTCCACATCGACGAGGGACGGAAAACCCAGTACCACAAAAGCCTGTTCACCCTCGGCCCGTATCGCCGCATCCGCCGCCGCCACAAAATCACGTGCACGAAGCGGGGCGTCTACCGGCTGTCCAGCGTGACGGTGACAAGCGGCGATCTGCTCGGCATCATGGAACGGACCCGGCGCTATCCGGTGGATGCCGAGCTTGTCGTCTATCCGGCGGTGACCGGCATGGAGGACGTGCCCTTGCCGTCCCACGGCTGGCAGGGGGACGTCACGGTGCGGCGCTGGCTTGTGGACGATCCGTTCACGGTGGCCGGCGTGCGGGATTACCGGAGCGGCGACCCGATGAAGCTGATCCACTGGAAGGCCACCGCCCGGGCCGGTTCGCTGCAGGTGTACCGCCGGGAGTTCACGGCGGAACGCCGGCTGATGGTGATGCTCAACGTGGAGGACCGGGAGACGACGCGGGACCTGGTGCATCACGAAGAGGTGATCGAGCGGGGCATCACCTATGCGGCCACCATCGTCTCGGATGCGATCCGGCGAGGTCTTGCCGTCGGCTTCGGCCACAACGGCCATCGGGTGGAACGGACGGAAGGGAACGGACGGACGGCGGAAGGGACGATGCCGGACGGGACCGTTCGGCAAAGCCGCCTGTTCCGCGGCGGCGGGGCGGAACGGAACGCCGGCAGCCGGCTGTTGCGCGGAGCCGTCCCGCCGACCGGCGGTGAAGAGCCCCCCGCAAGCGCCGGGCCGGCGTCCGGCTGCGGGCGCGTGCCCGTCGGCGGCGGGCGGGAACATCTCATGGCGATCCTGGAAGAAATGGCGCGGATCGAACTTCGGCGCCGCGTGTGGTTCCACGATTTCCTGGAACCGGATTGCGCGGCCGCGGACGAAAAACGGGACTACATCCTGATCACCGCCCACCTGTCGGACGCCTTGCGGGAACGCATCCGGCGGCTGGAGGAAGCGGGCCACAGCGTGGAAGTGCTGCGTCTGGAGCCGGATGCGGGGGAGGTGCCGGCATGAGCGGGAAGCGGAGCGGAGGCCCGGTTTCCGGCACGGAACGGGTCCGGATGAAGAACATGATCCGCCATGTTCTGGCGCTGGGCGCAAGGATGATCGTTCTGCATCTTTGCTGCTTTCCGGTCATCCTGATCGCCGGCCGGTTCGCCCTGCCGGACCGCACGCCGCAGCTGGCGGCCCTGATGCTGGCGCTGTCGTGGCTCGGCATCCTGATCGGGCTGGTGCCGAAGAAGACGTACATGGAAGTGCTCGTTTCCCTCGTCCTGTCCGGGGCGGCCGCCCACTTCGCGTTCGGGATGTGGCCGCGGGCTTTCGCCGCCTTCATCCTGTTGTACGCGGTGACCCATATCGGCATGCGGAGCGCGCAATTCGCGCCGGAAGAAGGGCTTCCGTCCCGCGCGCCGGCCCTCGGCCTCGGCACGTACATCCTGCTGCCCGCTCTGTATCGGCTGGAGCCGTCGCTGCGGGAGCACGCCGGCCTTCATTCGTTTCTGGCCGTCGCCGCCGTGGCCGCGGCGATTTTCCTGATGAACCGGACGCAGCTGTATGTGGCCAACCTGCAGGGCCGGACGGGGCCCGGCGGCGTGTCGGCGGACATCCGGCTGAAAAATGCGCTGTATGCCGCCGGCCTGCTGGCCGCCATCGTGGCGGTGGCCAGCATCCGCACGATCAACCGGTGGCTGTCCGCGCTGTGGGACGCCTTCGCGGCCTGGCTCAGCCGGCTGGGCGGAGAACCGGGCGAACCGGCGCCGGATCCCGATTTCGGAGCCCCGGGCGGGATGCCGATGCTGCCGGCCGGGCCGGAAATCAGGAAGCCGTCGCCGTTCTGGGAGATGGTGCAAGAGATCGTCGTCCATCTCGTCAGCGGGTTGGCCATCCTGGCGGCCCTCGGCGTCATCGGCCACCTCGTCATCGCGAAACTGGTGCCGCTTCTGCGCCGGCTGGCCGCCGGCCTGAACCGGGAACGGCGGGCGGAGCTCGACTATCTGGACGAAACGGAGAAACTGGAGACGCCGGACATTCGCGCCGTCCTCCGGCGGACCGTCGGACGGATGAAGCGGCGTCCGCCGCTGCCGGACGATCCCCGCGAACGGGTGCGGGCGCGCTACAGGATGATGCTCGAGCTGGCCGCCAGGGACGGCCTGGCGCCGGATGCCGCCATGACGCCGTCGGAGACGGCGGCGAAACTGGAGGCGGCGGGCTGGCGCAAAAAGCCGGTTTCCCTTGTCGTCGAGTTGTACAATCCGGTCCGTTATGGGGAGAAAGACGCCGATCCCGCCGCCCTGGCCGAACTGGAGCGGGCCTGGGACGAGCGGCGGGACCGGTCTTGACGATCGCGGCGGCCAAACCGGATGGCCGTGGCGGAACGGCCAATCCGACGCCCGCCGGTGTTGCCGGGGGTCGGTCAGCCGTCTTTCAAAATCGCTTTTCGATAGTCGGTCGGTGACAGGCCGACATTTTTTTTGAACACTTTGCTGAAATATTTTTCGTCGTGGTAGCCGATCATCTCCGCAATGTCCGCGATGCGCAGGCCCGGGCTGCCGAGCAGCTGCTTCGCCTTGCCGATGCGGATGCGGGTGATGAAGTCGGAGATGTTTTCGTCCAGTTCCTGCTTGAATTTGCGGGAGATGTATTCCCGGCTGAGGAAGAACCGGTCGGCGATGTGCTGCAGCGAAATGTCCTCATGGTAATGCCGCTCGATGTAATCCACGATGTCCCGGATGATGTTCCGCTCCCGCTGCGCCAGCCGGGCCAGCTCGGCGGACAGGCGGAGCAGATCCCGCGTGACGGTTTCCTTCAGCAGGGGGAGCGACAGCGCACCGTCGTCGTCCAGCGGAAAAATGAACGCGGCGTCTTCCCCGGCGCCGCCCGGGATTCCCGGCTGTCCGCCGGGGAGGCTTTCACTGAGGCAGCGGGTCTTGAAGACGGCGTATTCGTGGTTCCACAGTTCCAGCTGCTCCGGCGTGATGGCATCCAGCGCCCTGACATCGTCGATCCAGCGGTCGACGGCTTCCCGGATGAGCGATTCCCGCCGGCCGGCGACGGCGGCGCGGAAGCCGGCCTCATGGCGGCTGAACGGAAGCGGCGTGAAGCGCGGCGCGCCCGCCGGATCATGGGTCAACATTTTGCCGGCTTTCCCGAGCAGGTTCCGCTGCCGCAGGACGCCCGCCGCCTCGCGGTACGATTCCCCGAGCCCCGCCGGAAAACGCGCGGCGGAGCCGATGCCCGCATCCAGGCTGCCGCCCAGCGCGGTCCGGAAGCCCTCGTTGATGCGCCGGATCCGCTCCTGAAGTCCATCCATGTCCCGCCAGCAGACGATGATGAGTTCGCTCCGGCTGTTCCAGTTCCGGAACGCATGGCCGGCCCGGTCTTTGTGCAAATATTCGTTGGCGATGTTGGCCAGCGAGAAAAACAAAAGGTCCAGGTCGCTGCCGAACTTGCCGCGGACGGCGCGGGGCATCGTGTCAATGGTCATGACGGCGACGCGGGCTTCCCCGGGGAGAACCGGAAGACCGAACTCCTGCCCGAACTGCGCCGGCAGCGCGGGCGCCGCCGCCTCGTCCGCGATCAGCCCGGAGAACAGCCGGTCCCAGTAAACGGGCTTGATCTCGTTGATCTGAATGGCGCGGATCTGGTCGCGGAGCCGGGCTTCGTTTTCCCGCTTCCAGGCGTCCACCGCCTTCGCCAGCGCCCCGTCCAGCTCGTCCGGGTCGATCGGCTTCAGGATGTAGTCGAGGCCGCCGTATTTCACCGTATGGCGGACGAAGTCGAAATCGTCGTGGCCGCTGACGACGATCGTCTTGCAGGAAGGATGGTGTTCGTGGATCCATTCCAGGAGCCCCACCCCGTCCATGATCGGCATGCGCATGTCGGTGAACACGATTTCCGGTTTCTCCGCTTCCAGGATGCGGACGGCCGTCTCCCCCTCCGGCGCTTCCAGGATGCCGTCGATGCCGTGTTTCGCCCAATCCACCAGCAGGCGGATGGCGTCCCGCACGTGCTTCTCGTCGTCCACGATCAGGACTTTCATGGGCGCTCTGCTCCTTTCCCGAGCGGGATCGACAGGATCACGTCCAGCCCGCCCGCCGGCCGGATGACCAGTTTCAGCCGGGCCTGTTCGCTGAAATACAGCCTCAGCCTCGACAAAATGTTGTACAGGCCGATGCCGCCTCCGAGGCCGCCGTCGCGTTCGAACGGATTCGCGCCCCTGTCCAGCATCGCCTGCAGCCGTTCCCTTGTGCGCTCGTCCATGCCGGCGCCGTTGTCGCCCACGCGGATTTCGAGGAGGGACGGCGACGCCATCCGGCAGTCGATTTCGATTTCCCACGGGCCCGGCGTGTTCGGGAACCCGTGCTTGAACACGTTTTCCACGATCGGCTGCAGGATCATTTTCGGCACCTGCACGCCGGCGGCTTCGCCGTCCACCCGGATGTCGAAGGACAGCTTTTCGTCGAAGCGCTGCCGCTGCAGTTCCAGGTAGGACCGCACGTAGTCCAGCTCGTCGGACAGCGGAACGCTGGTGCCGTCGGCTTTCATGTGGTAGCGCATCATTTTTCCGAGGGAAGAAATGAGGGAATAAATCTGGCGGTCCCCGCGCTGCAGCGCAAGGGTGCCGATGGATTGCAGCGCGTTGTTCATGAAATGCGGGTTGACCTGCGCCTGCAGCGCCTTCAGCTGGTTCGTCTTGTTGGCGAGCTCGAGCCGGTATTCCCGCATGATCAGTTGGTCGAGCCGCTGCATCAGCTGATGGAACCGTTTGGCCAGAATGCCGATTTCGTCATGGCGCTCCACGCCGATGTCGAGGTCCGCGTCCAGACGGCCGCTCTCGATTTTGTTGATGTAGCGGATCAATTTTTTGATCGGATTGGTGAAGCGGACGGAAATAATAATGGTGGCGATGACCGACAGGACAAGGAACAGCGAGACGACGAGGCTGTTGATCAGCGTGATGCGCCGCGCATCCCGGTACAGCGATTCGTACGGGATCCGCTTGACGAGCGTCCAGTTCAGCCAGGGCGTCTCCAGCTTTTCGTACAGGTGGATGCCGCTGAACGCCGCGTCCTCGTAATGGGCGTTTCCCCTCGGTTCCGCGAAGGCGAGGATGCCGTCCACCCAGGCCGGGCGTCCCGCGTCCGACGGCGCGGTATTGCCGTAAGATGCCGGCGCGTAAAGGAAGTTGCCCCGATCGTCGAAAATGTACAGCTCTTCGCTGTCCGGCGCGTACAGCTGGCCGGCCAGCTCCCGGATGGCGTCGGTGGCGACGTCGAGGGTGATGGTGCCCAGGACGCCGGATTTCGGCGCGTCGGTGATCTTGCGGTGGAACGAGAACACTTCCCGTTCGATGTGGTACGAAAATTTCGGCTTGCCGATGCCGTACTCGCGGCTCGGGTGGGCCGGGTCGATCCGCACGTCCCGGTCCGGCCCGATCGCCGCGTCGAACGTCCGCCCGGGGGCGCTGCGGAGCAGGTTGTAGGCAAAACGGTACGACGTGTCCGTCACGGCGGAATACAGGTAGATCTGCTCGATGTCCCGCGCCGAGTTGGCGATGAACTGCAGGCTGCGGTACAGTTGCCGCTCTTCCAGGAAGGTGTGGTCCTTTTTCTGCATGAGCTGGTACAGGCTGTTCTCGTCGGAAAGGTCGTTGTAGACGAACAGGGTGGCTTCGTTGATCCGCTCCATGTAGTTCAGGACGTTGATCGCCCCCTGCCGGAGCAGATTCGAATTTTCCCGGATGTAATCGGATTTGATGGATTCCTTCGTGTACTGGTAGGTGATCAGGATGGAAATGGAGATCGGCAGCACGATGGATACGAGCAGAAAGGCGATCAGCTTGTCGCGCAGCCGGTTCATCCGGAACGGTTTCACCCGCATCCACCGCCTTGGCCAACTGAAATCGTATTCATTATACATGCCGCGCATGGAGGCGCTCAACCGGCGGCGCGAGATCAAAATATTCCACCTCATTCATCATCATCGTACGTGTTTTCCCGGGCCGGCCCTTCCTATACTGGACTTAAGCGGTTTCATTTTTTGAACCGGGGGGTGCATGGAAATGCCGCATCGTTCAAAATGGCGGTCGCAGGCTGCCCTGCAGCTCGTGTTCGTCGGGCCGGCGCTGCTGTTTTTCACGGCGGTGGTCCTCGTGCCGTTTTTCATGAGCTTCTACTACAGCATGACGGACTGGAACGGCGTCACGCGGACCGTCGTCTGGACCGGATTCGACAATTTCAAGACGATCCTGGCGTCGGACGAAGGATTCCGCGCGTCCTTCTGGTTCACGACCCGCTACACGGTGGCGGCCGTCCTGCTGTCCAACGCGGTCGGATTCGCGCTGGCGCTGTTTTTGACGATGCCGCTGAAAAGCCGCAACGTGCTTCGCACCGTCTTTTTCCTGCCGAACGTCATTGCCGGACTCTTGCTCGGGTTCATCTGGCAGTTCATCTTCGTCAAAGGGTTTGCCGCCGTCGGCCAGCTGACGGGGATCGGCTTTTTCAACCTGCCGTGGCTCGGGACGGCCTCGACCGCCTTCTGGGGCATGGTGATCGTCAGCGTCTGGCAGATGTCCGGGTATTTGATGGTCATCTACATCGCCGGCATCATGAACGTGCCGAAAGACCTGCTGGAAGCGGCCAAAATCGACGGCGCCGGGAAGTGGGAAACGGTGAAGAGCGTCATCGTCCCGATGGTCATGCCCGCGTTCACCGTCTGCCTGTTTCTCGCCATTTCGTGGTCGTTCAAGGTGTTCGACCTGAACCTGGCGCTGACGAAGGGCGGCCCGTTCGGGTCGACGGAATCCGTCGCGCTCAACATCTACAAGGAGGCGTTCCAGAACAACCGGTACGGCCTCGGCACCGCCAAATCCCTCATCTTCTTCGTCATCGTCGCCGCGGTGACATCGCTGCAGGTGTACTTCACGAAGCGGAAGGAGGTTGAGGTGTGATGGGTGAGACGCGGTACGGGGGCAGGCTTCTGGCGCTGGAGATCGCGGTGATCGTGCTCGCCGTCGTGTTTTTTGTTCCCTTTTACTTCGTGCTGGTGAACTCGGTGAAAAGTTTCGGCGATCTGATGCGCAACACGGCGGGCTGGCCGGAAGCGTTCGTCTGGAGCAACTACGCGCGGGTATGGGACATCATGCGGTATCCGCTGGCGTTCCTGAACTCGCTCGTCGTGACGGTGCTGAGCAATGTCGGGCTCGTGGTCATCAGTTCGATGGCGGCCTACCGCATCCTGCGGCACCCGACCCGGTTCAACAAGCTGCTGTTCGCGCTGTTCGTGGCGGCCATGGTGATCCCGTTCCAGTCCATCATGATCCCCCTGGTCAAGGTGGTGTCCGGCACCGGGCTGATGGACAGCCGGACCGGCCTCATCCTCTGCTACTTCGGTTTCGGCGTGTCCCTGAACCTGTTTTTGTACCACGGGTTCATGAAATCGATCCCGCAGGAGATCGAGGAATCGGCGGTGGTGGACGGATGCACGCCGTACGGGGTGTTCTGGCGGATCGTCTATCCGCTGCTCAAGCCGATGACGATCACGGTGGTGATCCTGAACAGCCTGTGGATCTGGAACGACTTCCTGCTGCCGTCGCTCGTGCTGCATGAACCCGGCATCCGCACGATTCCGCTGCAAACGTATGCGTTTTTCGGGCAATATACAAAGCAGTGGGATCTCGCCCTGGCCGGCCTCGTGCTGGGGGTGGCGCCGATGGTGGCGTTTTTCCTGGCGATGCAGAAGCACATCATTGCCGGCATTTCCGCCGGCGCGGTGAAAGGCTGACCGAACGCGGTCAAGGACAACAAGTTGCACCTTTTTGTTCAAAAAAGTCCGTTTTGCAGCAGAAAAGCCGTTTTATATAATTTGGTTGCCCATCACGAAAAATACACCCGGGGAGGTCTGCAAACGATGAAAAGAAGGTTCCTTTCCATTCTGGCCTGCCTGCTGGCGCTGGTGCTCGTTGCCGCGGCCTGCGGTTCGGGCGGCAACGGCGCTGCGGGCACGGGCGGAGGCGGTTCCGCGGGAGGCGGCGCGTCGGGCGGCGCATCCGGCGGCGGCAAGGACGATCAGGTGACGATCCGGATTTTCAACTTCAAGGTGGAAATCGTCGAGCAGCTGGCCGGCCTGATCAAGGAGTACGAAAAAGAGCACCCGAACGTCAAGATCAACGTGGAAACCGTCGGCGGAGGCGCGGACTACAGCGCCACGCTGAAAGCGAAATTCAACTCCGGCGACATTCCGGACATTTTCTTCAACGGCGGATTCAGCGAACTGGATCTGTGGATCGAGCATCTGGAAGACATGACGGATGAGCCGTGGGTCGAGCATCTGGTCGATGCGGCGAAACCGCCGATGACGAAGGACGGCCGCATCTACGGCATGCCCGTGAACCTGGAAGGCTACGGCTTCCTGTACAACAAAGACCTGTTTGCGCAGGCGGGCATCACCGAAACGCCGAAAACGCTAGATGAGCTGCGCAGCGCCGCACAGAAGCTGAAGGACGCGGGCATCCAGCCGTTCGTGAACGGATATGCGGAATGGTGGGTGCTCGGCAACCACCTGGCGAACATCGGCTTCGCCCGCCAGCCGGATCCCGAAGGCTTCATCAAGGGCCTGTATGACGGAACGGCGAAAATTCCCGGCAACGACGTGTTCAACCAGTGGGTGGACCTGATCGACCTGACGCTGGAATTCGGCAACGCCAACCCGCTGCAGACGGACTATAACACGCAGGTGACTGAATTCGCCATCGGCAACGCGGCCATGACCCAGCAGGGCAACTGGACGCAGGTGGCGGTGCTGCAGACGAATCCGGACCTCAAGCACGGCTTCCTGCCGATGCCGATCAACAACAACGCGGAAGAAATGGACAAACTGGCCGTCGGCGTGCCGAGCAACTGGGTCGTCTACAACAAATCGCCGGTGAAGGAAGAAGCGAAGGCGTTCCTGAACTGGATGGTGAGCTCCGAAGTCGGCCAGCGCTACATCGTGGAAGAGTTCAAGTTCATTCCGGCGTTCAAGAACATCTCGGCCGACGAGGCGGTGCTCGGACCGATGGCGGCGGACATCATCCGCTACAGCCAGGCCGGCAAGACGATTCCGTGGACCTGGTTCATGTTCCCGAACGGGGAAGCGACCAGCAACAAGTTCAGCGACATCATGCAGGCGTACATCGGCGGCCAGATCGACCGGGCGCAGCTTCTGGAGAGCATGCAGCGCGCCTGGGAAGAAATGAGCCGGTGAGACGATTGAAGTCCCCATAGATCCTGCCATCGCGGACACCTTCCGGTGTCCGCCTTATTTGTCCGGATTTACATACCATAGGGGGGTATGGTATAATGGAGCCGTGACGGGGAGGTGCATCGCCCGTGGCGGAGCGCAAAAGCCACCATTCCGCGAAGACGAAGGCCAATCTCATCGCCCGCCTGAACCGGATCGAAGGCCAGATCCGCGGCATAAAAGGCATGATCGAGAAAGATACTTACTGCGATGACGTGCTCAACCAGATCGCGGCCACCCAGGCGGCGCTGAACGGCGTGAGCCGGCTTCTCCTGGAAGGCCACATGCGGTCGTGCGTGGCGGAGCGGATCGGCGCCGGCGATCGCGAGGTCATCGACGAGCTCCTGGTCACGCTGCAAAAGCTGATGCGCAATTGACGGGCCTCGGCGAGGACGGAAATCCATTCAACCAACGATACGGAGGCGAACGACCCATGGCGACCATCACCCTGCAAGTGGAAGGCATGAGCTGCAACCATTGCGTGAACGCGGTGGAAACCGCCCTGAAGGAAATCGGCGCAACCGGCAAGGTGGACCTGGCGGCCAAGAAAGTCGAAGTGACCTACGACGAAACCGCCCTGGACGCGGACCGGATCAAGGTAGCGATCGAAGAGCAGGGCTACGATGTGGTCGGCATCCTGTAACCGGCGGATAAAAAGGCTTCGGCTCCCGTGCGACGCCGGGCTTTTTTGCTCTTTCGGGAGCATGAGCCGGCACAACGCCAAACCGGGAAGGCGGGGGATGAGCAATGGGAACGGCAGATGAGGCGAACGCCGAAAAAAAGACGGACAGGCCGAAGGACAGACTGACTGACAGACCAACGACCGACGGCAAATCAGGCGAAAAGCGGATTGCGCTGCAGATCACCGGCATGACGTGCGCGGCGTGCTCGGCCCGGATTGAAAAAGGGTTGAGCCGCATGGAAGGCGTCGTCAGCGCCAGCGTCAACCTGGCGACGGAGACGGCCGCCGTGACGTATATCGATCCGGCCACGCCGGAAGGCATCATCCAGAAGATCGAAAAACTCGGGTACGGCGCCGCCGTCAAGCCGTCGGAGGAAGAAACCGCCAGGCGCAAACAGGATGAGCTGAGGCGGCAGAAGCGGCTGTTCATCGCGAGCGGCGTCCTTTCGTTTCCGCTGCTTTGGGCGATGGCGGGGCATTTTGCCTTCACGGCCTTCATTCCGGTGCCGGACCTGTTCATGAATCCCTGGTTCCAGCTGGCGCTGGCGGCGCCGGTCCAGTTCGCGATCGGCAGCCGGTTCTACGTGGGAGCCTGCAAGGCGTTGCGCAACGGCAGCGCCAACATGGACGTGCTGGTCGCTCTCGGGACGAGCGCCGCCTTTTTCTACAGCCTGTACCTGTCGCTGGAATGGGCGCTCGGCGCGGGCGGACACGGCGGGGCCCGCATGCCGGAGCTGTACTATGAAACGGGCGCGATCCTGATCACCCTGGTCCTGCTCGGCAAGCTGCTGGAAGCGCGGGCGAAGGGCCGGACAGGCGAGGCGATCAAGGCGCTGATGGGCCTTGAGGCGAAGACGGCGACGGTGATCCGCGACGGCGAAGAACGCGAGGTGCCGGTGGAAGACGTGCGGATCGGCGACATCGTGCTTGTAAGGCCCGGCGAGAAGGTGCCCGTGGACGGCGTGGTGACGGAAGGCTTCTCGGCGGTGGACGAGTCGATGCTGACCGGCGAAAGCCTGCCCGTGGAAAAACGGCCCGGCGACCGGGTCATCGGCGCGACGATCAACAAAACCGGCAGCTTCCGCTTCCGCGCCACCCAGGTCGGCAAAGACACGGTGCTGGCGCAGATCGTCCGGACGGTGGAGGAAGCGCAGGAGTCGAAGGCGCCGATCCAGCGCGTCGCGGACCATATCTCGGGCATTTTCGTGCCGGTCGTCGTTTCCATTGCCGTGGTCACGTTTCTCGTCTGGTATTTCATCGCGGATCCGTGGAATGTGGCCGCGGCGCTCAAAAGCGCCATCGCCGTGCTCGTCATCGCCTGCCCGTGCGCCCTCGGGCTCGCGACGCCGACGTCCATCATGGCCGGCAGCGGCCGCGCGGCGGAATACGGCATCCTGTTCAGGGGCGGCGAGCACCTGGAGACGACCCATCGGCTGACGGCGATTTTGCTGGACAAGACCGGCACCATCACGAAAGGCAAACCGGAACTGACGGACGTGATCGCATCGGACGATTTCGTGAACAAGACGGCGAACACGCCGGCCAATACGCCAACGGAAAGACCGGCAAAGGCCCCGGCAGAGGCGTTGTCCGCCAACGCCGGCGAAAACCCGGCGGCAGAGGCATCGCCGCTGCCCGCAAATGGCGGCGACCTTCCGGCAGAAGAAGCTTTGGCGGGGCTGCCGGCAGAAAACCGGCTGCTCGCCCTGGCCGCGTCGGCGGAGCTGCCGTCGGAGCATCCGCTGGCGCAAGCCCTTGTGGCGGGGGCCCGGGCGCGGGGGCTGGCGCTTGCGGAACCGGAGCGGTTCGAAGCGATTCCCGGTTACGGCGTGCGGGCCGTGGTCAATGGAACCGAAGTGCTGGTCGGCACCCGGCGCCTGATGGAGACATACGGCGTGGATGCGGGCAGCGGAGCGGAAAGCGTCCTGGCGGCGCTGGAGGAAGCCGGCAAAACGGCGATGCTGGTGGCCGCGGACCGGGTGTTCGCCGGCGTCGTGGCCGTGGCCGACACGGTGAAGGAGACGTCGGCGCAGGCGATCCGCGACCTGAAAGCGATGGGCCTTGCCGTCATGATGATCACCGGCGACAACCGCCGGACGGCGGAAGCGATCGGCCGCGAGGTCGGCGTGGACCGGGTGCTGGCGGAAGTGCTGCCGGAAGGCAAGGCCGAACAGGTGCGCAAGCTGCAGGCGGAAGGGTGGAAAGTCGCCATGGTCGGCGACGGCATCAACGACGCGCCGGCCCTGGCCGTGGCGGACATCGGGATGGCGGTGGGCACCGGCACGGACGTGGCCATCGAAACCGCCGACGTGACGCTGATGCGCGGCGATCTTCGCGCCATCGCCGACGCCATCCGCATGAGCCGGCTGACGATGCGCAACATCCGGCAAAACCTGTTCTGGGCGCTCGCCTACAATTCCGTCGGCATCCCGGTGGCCGCCGCCGGGTTTCTCGCGCCCTGGCTGGCCGGCGCCGCCATGGCCCTGAGTTCGGTGTCGGTGGTGCTGAACGCGCTGCGGCTGCAGCGGGTGCGGTTGTAGATCATGGACCTTGAAGCGGAAGGCATTCCGGAATACCGGCAGCGCAAACTGCAGCAGGCCGGCGCGGCGCGGGCCGGTGACGGAGGAGGCCAGTCCGTGATGCCGGCAGCAGCTGATTTAAAGAAAAAATAAAGAAACAATCGGGTGTTGATTTGCGGGCAAGCTCATATTATAATGACTGTCGTAAGCGATTTCATCTTTTTTTGCCGGGAGTTTCACTCGAGTGAAACACCCGAAAACCTGGGAGGCGGAACGACGCGCGAGGGGCAGAAGGACAATGGAACGATCAAGCGGCGAAGTTTTTTTATCCACGGATTGTCACTCGAGTGAAATGGCGAACACAAACGATGCAGCGACATGGTCCGCAACGTATCGTCGCCGCGCAAGTCACAACCGAAAAGTCGTTTTTTGTTTGCCGGCTGTATCACTCGAGTGATATATCCCATGCTGCATTGAAGGGGGTGAAGGCCAAGAAGACAGGCGAGAACGCTGTTGGGCAGGTTTGACGCCAGTTGGAGGAACCGGCCGTCCGTGCCTGTGTCCGCATGGCGGCCGTAAGTCGCAAGGATGATCAATGTCAGGGGGTTCATGTTCCATGAAAAGGTTGGTCAAAAGCTTCATCATTCTGCTGATTGCCGTTCTGCTTGCCGCCTGCTCCGGCAACTCGAATTCGTCCGGCACCACGGGCGGCACCTCGTCGTCTGGCGGTTCCGGCCAGACGTCCTCTTCCACTTCTTCCGGCACGTCTTCCAATGAACCGGCCAAAGACAATGCGACGGACCTGTCGGGCGAACTGACCGTGGCGCTGTGGGACGCTTCGGCCGCCGAAGTGCTGAACGAAACGATCGCCGAATTCAACAAGCTCTATCCGAACATCAAGATCACCGTGAATCTCACGCCCTGGAGCGACTACTGGACGTCGCTGCAGACGAGCCTGGCCGGCGGGGCGGGGCCGGACGTGTTCTGGATGAACGGCCCGAACGTCCACAAGTATTCATCCCTCGGGCAGCTGAAGCCGCTTGACGAGTTCATGGCCCGGGACGGCATCGGCAAATCCGACTACAACGATGCCCTCATCACCCTGTACTCCGTGAACGACACGCTGTACGGCATGCCCTATTTCTCCGACGTCGTGGCGCTCTACTACAACAAAAAGCTGTTCGACGATGCGAACGTGCCGTACCCGGACGAAACGTGGACGTGGGACGTCCTGCGCGAAAACGCGAAGAAACTGACGGACGAAAGCAAGGGGATCTTCGGCTACATCGCGCCCACCGGCGGCCAGATCGGCTACTACAACCTCATCCATCAGGCCGGCGGGTACGTCATCAGCGAAGACATGAAGAAATCGGGCTTCGACACGCCGGAAGCGCTGGAAGCCATCCAGTTCATGCTCGATCTGATGTATGTGGACAAATCGTCGCCGAACGCATTCCAGCAGCTGGAAACGCCGGCCACCGAACTGTTCGCGTCGAACCGGCTGGCCATGTTCCCGGCCGTCAGCCCGAACACGAAAACGTTCTATGAAGCGCTGGGTGAAAACCTGGGCATCGCCATGCTGCCGGCCGGCAAGCAGAAAGCGGCCATCGTCCACGGCATCGCCTGGGTCATGAACGGCAACACGAAGCAGGAAGAAGCGGCCTGGGCGTTCATCAAGTTCCTCGGGGGCGAAACCGGCCAGTCGCATTACGCCAAGATCGGCGCCGGCACGCCGGCTTTGAAGAGCGCCTGGAACGAATGGGCGAATGCCTATCCGACCCTGAACATGCAGGCCATCATCGATTCGTATTCCATCGGCGTTCCCTATCCGATTTCCAAGAACACGGCGGAATGGAACGTCGAGCAGAACAAGTACATGGAAGACATTCTCACCCAGAAAATCGATCCGGCGACGGGGCTCAAGGAACTGGCGGGGAAGGTTGACGCCATTCTTGCCGCGGAACAATGACAGAATCGAGGTGTCCGGATGTCTTCAGCCCATGCACCCGTGACGAAACGGCGCATGTCGAGGCTGGCGATGAAGGAAGCACTGGCGGGGTATCTCTACATTGCCCCGCTGGTGCTTGGCTTGTCCCTGTTCTACATTTTGCCCGCATTGGCATCGCTGTACATTTCGCTGACGGACTGGAACGGGTTTACGTCCATGAACTGGATCGGGCTGGACAACTACGTCAATCTGTTTTCCGACGACCGGTTTGTCCGCTCGCTCCGCAACACGTCCGTGTACACGATCATCGTCGTGCCCATTGCCATTTCCATCGCCACGGTGCTCGCCGTCATGCTGAACCAGCGGATCCGGGGCGTCACGGTCTACCGGGTGATCTATTTCCTGCCGGTCGTGACGATGCCGGTGGCGGTGGCGATGATCTGGAAATGGCTCTATCACAGCGAGTACGGCCTGATCAACCAGGCGCTCGGAGTCCTCGGGCTTCCGACTCCCATGTGGCTCTTGGACCAGCGGTTCACCCTCGTGTCCATCGCGCTGGTGGGAATCTGGAGCGTGTTCGGCAACTACACGGTGATTCTGCTTGCCGGCCTTCAGTCGATATCGTCCACGTATTACGAAGCGGCGGAATTGGACGGCGCCGGCACGATCCAGAAGTTTTTCTGCGTCACCCTGCCGCTGCTCACCCCCAGCCTGTTCTTCGTGCTGGTCATCTCGCTGATCAACACGCTGCAGGTGTTCGACCTCGTCTTCATGATGGCGCGGGATTCCAACATGATCGAGGCTTCCAGGACGCTCGTCTACAGCGTGTGGGAAAACGCCTTCCAGTTCACCAAGATGGGCTACGCCTCGGCACAGGCCTGGATTTTGTTCATCCTGATCATGGTCATCACCATCATCCAGATGATCGGGCAGAAGAAATGGGTTCACTATCAATGAGCAACACGCGTCAATCCAGTCGGCAAGGAGCGGTGTGAATGGCCCTGTCTCCCATGCGAAAAGTCATCCTGCACGCCGTGCTGATCCTGGGCGTGGCGGTTGTCGCGACGCCGTTCTTCTGGATGATCAGCACGTCGCTGAAAACCTTCGTCGAATCGATCCAGGTGCCGCCGACCCTGTGGCCCGAAACACCGAACTGGGAGAACTACGCGGAAGTATTCCGCAACATGAATTTCGGCGTCTACTACAAAAACACGATCATCGTGACCGTCGCCAAGACGCTCGGACAGCTGGTGCTCTGCTCGATGGCCGCCTACGCGTTCGCGCGGCTCAACTTTCCGCTCAAAAATTTCCTTTTCCTGCTGGTCCTGTCCGTGCTCATGGTCCCGTCGCAGGTCGTTCTCATTCCGAAATTCGCACTGATGCGGGTGTTCGGCTGGATCAACACGTACTGGGCGATCATCGTTCCGGGCGTGTTCAGCGCCTTCGGCACGTTCCTGCTGCGGCAATTCTTCCTGACGATTCCGCGGGAGCTCGAGGAAGCTGCGAAGATTGACGGATGCAGTATCTTTCGGATATTTTGGAATATATTTGTTCCGCTGTCCGGCCCGGCGCTGGTGTCGCTGAGCATTTTCACGATCCTGGCGTCCTGGAACGACTTCCTGTGGCCGCTCGTGGTGACCACGACCGACGACATGCGCCTGCTGTCGATCGGAATCGCTTCGTTCCAGGGAGAATACCGGACGAATTACCCGCTTCTGATGGCGGCGTCCGTCATGGCCACGCTGCCGATTCTCCTCGTGTTCGTCGTGCTGCAGCGGTACTTCATCGAAGGGATCACCCTTTCGGGCATCAAGGCGTGAAACGTGTTGCAGAGGAGGATCACCGTGCGAGGCAACAGGAAGACAAGCCTGCCGATCCGCAGCCTGCCGCAGCGGGCGGCGGGACTGGCCGTTTTGATCGCGATCTGTTTGTTCGCATCGTTCGGTTTTTCCCGGCATGCCTACGCTTACAGCGGATATATGCAGCCCGGACCGAAAACGGGCGGTGCGCATCACATTGTGCTGATTTACAGCAATCATGATGCGCCCGTATGGACCAAGGAACGATTGAAGCCCTATGCCGCCCATTACAATGCCAATGGGACTTATGGGTACATTGCGGACGATTATCCGGATGACTGGATGTACGATACGTTCCTGTTCCTGGCCCTGAAAAGGTCCCACGAGATCTCGTTTGTGGAAACCAACACCCGCTTTGAACCGTCCGGCAAAGAGGATTGGCTGTGGCTTCTGGACCGGTGGTTTGATGCCGCCGGCGGCGAAATTCCGGCCCTCAACCAGGCCGTCGGAGAATTGAAAGCCGAACTGTCCGACCCCGGACACAAAAAGAAAGTGATCATCGGCATTCCGTATCCCAATCCCGCCAACACCAACTTCGGCGACGTCGACGGAGACGGCGTTTCCGAAAATCTGTCCACCGAAGCCGGACGCATCAAGGTTGCCAAGTGGTTCATCGATGAGGCCATTGCCAGATGGAATGCCAGCAACCTGACGCATCTCGAGCTGTCCGGTTTCTACTGGACGCTGGAACGGATCGAAGCCGGCGAATTCGGCACGGTTCAGGCGGTGGCCGGATACATTCACGGCAAGCCGGGATCCTATACCTTCTCGTGGATTCCCTATTGGGGGAGCGCCAACGCGGCCCAGTGGCGCACGCTGGGATTCGATTTTGCCATCCAGCAGCCGAACCTGTTTTTCAACAGAAGGATTCTGGATGAAGATACCCGCACGCAGTCGGCAGCCAGTTTCGCCGCCATTTACAACATGGGGGTCGAACTGGAGATCGACACGAAACTGTTCCAGGATCCGGGACGCTATTGGGCATTCCTGCGCTATCTGGATGACGGATACACCCACGGCTACATGCTGGACGCGGTGACCGCCACCTATCAGGAAATCGATGCGCTGAACCAGCTGCGCAGCCGTCCCGAGGTGCATTACGCGCAGCTCTATGACCACGTGTACCGCTTTCTGAAAGGCACCTATGTTCCTTTCGCGCCCAGCATCGATTCCGTGACGCCCCACAATTTGAGCGTGGTGAGCGGCAGACAGGTCGTGGAGATTTCCGCCCGTGATCCCGACGGCATCAACCGCGTCGAATTTTATATCGACGGCGCATTGGCCGATGTCCGGACTTCGGCGCCCTGGCGCCTGGGCGGGAGCAACGGATACTGGGATGCCTCGTCCGTGCCGGAAGGCGTGCACGAACTGAAGGCAGTCGTCTATGACAATGCCGGACACCAGAACACGCGCACGTGGACGGTCGACGTGTACAAGGCGCTGCAGAACGAAGGCTTTGAAAACGGGGACGCCAACTGGACCTATTCGGCGACGAATTCCAGTTTCAGAGGAACCATCGACACGACGACAAAATACGGCGGAACTGCATCGTATCTGTTGAGCCTGCCGACGGGCACGCCGACAAAGGCGGGGGATTATGCGCAAATTTCCCAGCAGACGGTCTACAGAACGCCCAGCGGACCGACGTATGTCCTGCAGTTCAGGGTGAAAGACAGCTACCAGGGCACCACCACGGGATATCATTTCAAGCAGGTGCTCGTGAACGGAGAAGTGGTGTGGAGCCAGGACGTGGCCACGGATGGCACGGATTGGCGGACGATCCGGGTCAACGTGACGGAACAGGTGGCGAACAAAAACGCCGTGACGGTCACGCTGCGCCTGTACGAGCAAAAAGGCGTCACCAGTTTCCATGCCAACGTATGGTTCGATGACGTCCAAATCCACCAGACGATGGGAAGCGGGGATTTCGAAGCCTATTATTGGAAAGCCATGTATTCCGGCAGCCATTTCACCAGCGGCTACGATGCATCGGCGGCCTCCAACGGCAGGCGGAGCTGGAAAATCAGCGTGCCGTCCGGCATGAGCGTCGCCGCGGGCGAGTATGGCGGCGTCTATCAGCCGCTGCTGGACATCCAGTCCGCCGGCCACTATTCCGTCACCTTCTCGCACAAGGATGACTACACCGGGCCGTCGGCAGCCTGACAAACTACCACAAGATGCAGGCCTACATCGACGGCGTGAAGGTGTGGGAAAAGGACGTGGCCAGCGACGGAACGGCATGGTCCCACGTATTGGTGGACGTCACGTCAGTGCTCGCCGGCAAAGAACAGGCGGTGCTCGAATTGAGACTTTATGAGCAGAATCCCGTGACGGACTACAACGTCTACACCTATTGGGACGAGGTCAAGCTCGTGACGGATTGACAGGTCATGTCCGCCAATTCATGACAAAGGGGTCGTGCCATGAGCGCAAACGATCAAAACAAGCGTCGCACCAAATCGATCACGATGAAGGACATCGCCGACGCGCTGGGGCTGGACCGCACCACGGTGTCGAAAGCCTTGAGCGGAAAGAGGGGACTGTCCGAAAAAACCCGCCGGCTTGTGCTGGAAACCGCGGAAAAAATGGGCTACCGGAAAGACGTGTTCGCCAGCGGCCTGATGACCCGGAAAAACCAGATCATCGGCATGGTGGTCACGGATCTGTCCCGCGGTCTGTTCAGCGCGGTGGTGCGGGAGTTTCAGAACGAGGTGAAGCAGCACGGATACGGCGTCATCCTGTGCAGCCTGGACAACACCGAGGACGGCCGCGCCACCAACATCGAGCAGCTCCATTCGCTCCGGTTCCAGCGGGTGTCCGGCATCACTTTCGTCTCCAACGGCACGACCCAGATTCCGGAAAACTACTTCAAGGAATTCGTCGACAACGACATTCTGTTCAACACGCTGGAGCTCAGCATGCACATCGAGGGCATCGACCAGCTGTACTTCAATCACCGCAAAGCCGGAAAGGAACTGACGGAATACCTCATCTCCCTCGGGCATCGCAAGATCGCGTTTCTCACCTATTCGCCCAGGCTGCAGGTGTACCAGTCGACGCGCGAGCGGATCAGAGGGTATTTCGACGCGATGCGGGAGGCCGGGCTTGCGCCGATCACGTTTTTCGAGGAATCCCGCTATTCCAAAACGTACGGGCACGAAGTGCAGATGGCGTACGACGTGCTGCGGAGCCACTGGAACCGGGAAGATCCTCCGACCGCCGTCATCGGCGCCAACGACTCGTTCGCCCTCGGCATCCTGCACGCCCTGAAAGACATGGGGTATCGCATTCCGGATGACGTCTCCGTCGCCGGCTTCGACGATTTGTACGCCGAGATGGGCGTTCCGAGCCTTACGTCCATGAAAATGCCCATGGGACATGCGGGGCAACTGGCGGCCAGGCTGCTCATGAACCGGATCAAGGGCGCCCAGGCCGCCCGGCCCGCCGAGAAGCTGACGATCGATTATTCCATTGTCGTTCGCAACAGCACCGGACCTGTCAGGCAGTAGACTCCAGCAGAACGGACAAGCAGAACGGAACGGAGGAATTCTATCCATGAAAATCGCGGTGTTGGGTGCCGGAACAATGGGCACGACGTATGTCCGCAATTTGGCCGGCATGGAGGATGTCCAGCTGGTCGGCGTGTTTGATGCAAGCCATGAGGCGGCGGAACGGGCGGCCGCTTTGGGTTCCACCCGGGGCTTCACCGATTTCGGCGAGCTGCTCCGGCAGACGGATCCCGATCTGGTGTGCGTCTGCCTGCCGACGTATCTCCACAAGGAGTACGTGCTGAAGCTGGCCGCGGCCGGGAAGGACATCATCTGCGAGAAACCGCTGGCCCTTTCGTTGGAAGACGCGGAGGAAATGGAGGAGGCATGCGCGAAGGCCGGCGTCAGGCTGTATGTCGCGCACGTGCTGCGGTTTTTCCCGAATTACGTGGATTTGAAGCGGCGGGTGGACAGCGGCCTCGTCGGCGCCGTGAAAGTGGCCCGGGCGAAACGGTACAGCTCGTTTCCGAAGGGAAGCGGCAACTGGTTTGCCGACCATGCCAAAAGCGGCGGCGTTATCCTCGACCTGATGATCCACGACTTCGACTTCATGCGCTGGACGGTCGGCGAAGTCGCCTCCGTCTACACGCTGTTCCGGGAAACGGACGGCAAACAGATCGCCTACGTCACGATGAAGTTCGACACCGGCGCCATCGCCCAGGTTTCCGGATTTTGGGGCTATGCGGGGCCGTTCATGACCTATGCCGAACTGGCCTGCGACAAGGGGCTCCTGCGTCTCGACAACCAAGCCCGCAAATCGCTGGAACTGTTCCAGGATCAGGCCGCGGTGCAGGAAAGCGAAAGGGTGCAGGTGCCGTCCCTGCCCACCCTGCGGGATCCATACTATTACGAGCTGCGCCATTTCATCGAATGCCGGCGCAAGGGGACGGAACCGCTCATCACCGTCGGCGATGCCAAACAGGCGGTGGCCATCGCCCTGGCGGCGATCGAGTCCGGCAGACGGAACGAACCGGTCGAGGTGCCGAGAATCGCGAACAAAGGAGTGCTGGCGTAAATGGATCGGCTGAAGGTCATCATGATCAGTTTTGCACATCAACATGCGATCAGCTACTTCCATGCCCTGCAGAAAAATGAACATGCCGAAATCGTCGCGATCGCCGACGAAGCAGAGGAGCGGGTTCGCGAATTCACGGCGCCCCATGGCATTCCGTATTATGCGGACTACCGGGAAGCGCTGAAGCTGGACGCCGACGCGGTGGTCATCTGCGCCGAAAACGTGCGCCACGAACCGATCGTCATCGAGGCGGCCAAAGCCGGCAAGCACATCCTGTGCGAAAAGCCGCTGGGCACCACGGCGGAAGGCATGCGGCGCATGATCGACGCATGCAAGGCGCACAACGTCCAGCTCATGACGGCGTTTCCGTGCCGCTACCTGCCGGCGGTGCAGCAGGCGAAGCGGAGCGTCGAACGGGGCGACATCGGGGAGATCATCGCCATGAACGGCACCAACCGCGGCACGATGCCGGGGAAATGGTTCATCCAGCGGGAACTGTCCGGCGGCGGGGCCGTGCTGGACCATACCGTGCACGTCATGGATCTGATGCACTGGTTCACGGGCGCTGTCGCGAAGTCGGTGTACGCCCACGCGGAAACGCTGTTCCACCCGATCGACATCGACGATGCGGGCATGGTCCACGTCACGTTCGACAACGGGGTGGCCGCCGTGCTCGACCCGAGCTGGTCCCGCCTGAAGTCGTTCCCGACATGGGGCGACGTGACGCTGGAAATCGTCGGCACGAAAGGCGTCATCCGCATCGATGCCCTGAACAGCATCAACGAAGTGTACGCCAACGACGTCGACCACGCCATCTGGAGCTATTACGGCGACAACATGGATGAAGCGATGATCAACGACTTCGTCGATTGCATCCTGAACGGCCGGCCGGTGCCGATTACCGGCGAGGACGGCATGCGCGCCGCCATGGTGGCGCTGGCCGCGTACGAGTCCGCCGCCAAGGGGCGGGTTGTGGACATCGACGGAGCGGCGATTGTCTGATTCCGCGTTCCGAACGGGCGGGGCCGTCCGGATGGAGTCCGCGAGGCGCCATCCGAACGGTCCCGTGCCGTCTTCGAGGGGAGACCTGGGGAATCGTGAAGACAGACTGGAAGACAGACTTTCGGGAAGAGACGCTGCTTTCGTTCTACCGGGATCATCTCGTCCGGTCGCTGGTGCCGTTTTGGACGAAAGCGGCGGACCATGAATATGGCGGCTTTTTCACCTGCTTTACGAATGAAGGCGACCGGCTGGCGAGCACGGACAAGTATGTCTGGTCGCAGGGGCGGCTCGTCTGGGTGTTCGCCAAGCTTGCCGCCGGCGTATCGCTGCCCTACGGCCCGGCGGAGCGGGAGGCGTTCATGAAGCTGGCCCGGATGGGCGCGCGGTTTCTGATGGATCACTGTGTGCTTGAGAACGGCAGCTGCGCCTTTCTGCTCGGCCGCGACGGCACGCCGAAACCGGCGGACGAAAGCGGGCGGCTGGACGTCAGCATTTTCGCGGACGGCTTTGTCGTGCTGGGGCTGTCCAAATATGCGGCCGCGGCCGGAGACAGGAAGGCGTTCGCCTTCGCGCTGGAGTTGTATGATTCCATCGGACGACGGCTCGCCGAAAACCGCTTCATGACGCACCCGTATCCGATTCCGAAGGGATACCGGGCCCATGCCGTGCCGATGATCATGCTGAACGTCACCCAGGAGTTGCTGGAGGCGGCGGAGGCGCTTGACGCGGACCCGGAAGGGCGGCATGTGTTCCGGCTGCGGGGTGCGCTGCACCGCTATCTGGATGAAGTGTTCACGTTCGCCGATGAAAACGGGGTGCTGCACGAAATGCGGCCCGTGGCCGGATCGGGCCGCGGGAGCGATGCCGGTTCTGGAACGGGCGGCTTCCGGCATGCAGCGGTCCGTGATGGCGGCCCCTCTGCGGGCGGCAGGGCGTGCGTCGGGAAAGAGAGCGGTACGGCGGCTGTTGCGGATGAGGGGAAGGAAACCGGCGTGAAGGCCGGCGAAGGCATCAGCCCGGAGGCCGATGCCGCCGACGCCGGGGAGGGCCGCCTGCTCGACCGCTACTGCAATCCCGGCCATGCACTGGAGGACATGTGGTTCGCCATCCATGCCGCGCGGAAGCTGGGACGGGAAGGCGAGATCCGGCGGGCGGCCATGGTCATCCGCAAGATGCTGGAGATCGGCTGGGATGCGGAATGCGGCGGCCTGTTCCTGTTCGCCGACCAGGACGGCGGGCCGCCGAAGGGCGGCATCGCCGGATGCGAACGGGAGCCGATGGTGCTGCAGATCCAAAGCAACTGGGACAACAAACTGTGGTGGGTGCATTCGGAGGCGCTGTACGCCTCATTGCTGGGCTGGCAATGCACGGGGGACGATGCCTTCCTGCATCATTACCGTCGGCTGCACGAATACGTGTTTTCCACGTTTCCGCATCCGGACCCGGCCATCGGGGAATGGATCCAGATCCGCGACCGCCTGGGACGGCCGGTGCAGAAGGTGGTGGCATTGCCCGTGAAGGATCCGTTCCACATCATCCGCAATGTCGTCCTCATCATTGAACTGCTGGCAAACAGGCTTGAGCGGAACGGGACAGGAAACGGAGGGATTGGATGATCCGGGCATTTCAGATCGACAGCCTGCAGGTGCAGGTGCATGAAAACAGGACTCAGGCGGGCCGTGCCGCGGCGGTGGCGGTGGCGCGGCGCATGCGGGAACTCTTGGACCGCCGGGAAAGTGTGCGCATGGTCTTCGCCGCGGCGCCGTCGCAGAATGAATTTCTGGACGCATTGGCCGAACTGACGGCGGATCTGGATTGGCGGCGGGTCGAGGCGTTCCAGATGGACGAATACATCGGACTTCCACCCGACGCGCCGCAGCGGTTTTCCGCCTATCTGAAATCGCGCATTTGGAACATCGTGCGGCCGGGACGGGTGCACATCATGAATCCGGACGCCGGCGATGCGGAACCCGAATGCGCCCGCTACGCCGATTTGCTCACGCGGCAGCCGATCGACATCGTCTGCCTCGGCATCGGCGAGAACGGCCACATCGCCTTCAACGACCCGCCGGTGGCGGATTTTGCGGACGCGAAGATCGTGAAGACGGTCGAACTTGACGAGGCGTGCCGGCGGCAGCAGGTGAACGACGGCTGCTTCCCGCGTCTTGCGGACGTTCCCCGCACGGCGATGACGATGACGATTCCCGCCCTCATGTCGGGCAAGGCGCTGTTTGCGATCGTTCCCGGCGCACGCAAGAAGCCGGCCGTTCGCCAGACGCTCCACGGACCGATCTCCAGGGCGTGCCCGGCCTCCATCCTGAGGCGGCATCCGGACTGCACGCTGTTTGTCGACCGGGAGGCCTATGATGGCTGAGACGAAAGTGCTCCGGGTGGAAGGACGCGACCTTTTCACCGGACGACCCGTGCGGGTGACCTGTTACGCCGACATCATTGCGGACGTCACCCCGCTGGATCGGCCGGTTGCCGGCGGCGCAGGACATGACCGCGATCCCGGCGGAGCCGGAAACGGCCCGGATGACACAGAAGCCGGACGGCTGCCGTGGTTGGCGCCGGGGCTTGTGGACCTGCAGATCAACGGATACCAGGGGATCGACTTCAACGACCGGAATCTGACCGCCGAAGCCGTTGCGGAGGCCGCCCGCCGGCTTCTGGCGATCGGCGTGACGGGCTTCTTTCCGACGGTCATCACGAACGACGACGAGACCATCGCGTCCATCGTGCGGACGATCGCCGATGCCTGCGAGCGGGATCCCCTCGTCGGCCGCACCATATGCGGCATCCATCTGGAAGGCCCGTTCATTTCGCCGGAAGACGGGCCGAGGGGCGCCCACGATCCGGAGCACGTGAAGCCGCCGGACTGGGAACGGTTCTGCCGCTGGCAGCGCGCCGCCGGCGGCCGCATCCGGCTCGTGACGATGTCGCCCGAGTGGGAGGAAAGCGCCGCCTTCATCCGGCGTTGCACGCGCGCCGGCGTCACCGTGTCCATCGGCCATACCGCGGCCAACACCGGACAGATCCGCCGGGCCGTTCGGGCCGGCGCCCGGCTGAGCACCCATCTGGGCAACGGCGCCCACGCGCTCTTGCCCCGGCATCCCAACTACATCTGGGACCAGCTGGCCGAAGACCGGCTTTATGCCTGCATCATCGCAGACGGCTTCCATCTTCCCGCCAACGTCATCAAGGTGTTCCGCAAGGTGAAGCGGCAGAAGCTCCTTTTGGTCAGCGACGCCGTCGCGCTGTGCGGCATGCCGCCGGGACAGTACACGACGCCCGTGGGCGGAAATGTGACGCTCGATGCAGGCGGTCGGCTGTTTCTGACAAACCGGCCGCAGCTTCTGGCCGGCTCGGCCAAAACGCTGCCGGACGGCATCCGGTTCATGGTGAACGGCGGCCTGGCCGATCTGAAAACCGCCTGGTCCATGGCGTCGGTCCGGCCCGCCGCCGTCATGCGGCTGGACGCCGCCCGCGGTCTGGCTCCCGGCAGTCCGGCCGACCTGGTGCGGTTTCATTGGGACAACGGCGCATTCAAGGACGTGGAAGTCATCAAGGGCGGCCGTCCGGTCCAGGATGGATTCGTGCCCGGCAACAGACGGATCATGATGGATCCCGTGCAGGACGATGCGACCCGGCAATGATCGCCGGGTCTTTTTTCATGCATCGGGCAAAATGCCGCCGATCGAACAAAACGGCAATTTTCAAAACAAATTTTTCAATTTATAGTAGAAAGCAGAGAAGAGTGGAAATCGGCGGGGGCAGATTCGTTGCGGTTGTTGCGGATGCTGCGCGGTTTGACCACGGGGTTGCTTCTTTCGGTGATGCTGCTGATGGCCGCGTGTTCTTCCCGGGATGAAAATCCCCGGCGGGACATGGACGGCGAAATCCGCATTTAATGGGACATCGGCACCGGTTTGTCCGCCGGTGACGTGTTCGCTTTGGCCGGGATGATGCAGCAGCATCCGCTGCCGGGGAATCGGGCGTCGTTCCGGTACGCCGACGTTTTTCTCATGTCCAGCCAGTTCCACCTGCGAATTCTCGATCCCGACACGGGCCGGCCGCATATAAACAGCCCCCTGTGGGACAAAAGCCGGCAATTCATCGAGAAGATCGCGGAGGTTTATCAAAACGACAGAAGCGAGACCAGCGGATCTTCATTCCATTCGTTCGCGGATGGCCGGGTGGCCATGTTCGCGGGCCGTTTTCACGGTGACAGCACCTATAACACGAAAGCCAGCAGCGAGCCATTCCGCGCACCGGACGGCAACTGGGATTTGGCCGCTTTTCCCGTCCATGCCGACTCCCCGTAGCGGTCCCGCGCCCGCGTATTATTATCTGGTCATTCCAAAAAACAGCCTTCGCAAGCAGGACGTCTTCCGGATCATTTCCCACATGCTAGAAGACGGACCGCAATTGTCCAACAGATGAACGGAGTGGACAGTGTCCGCCGGGATCCGGCAATGATCGAACGGTTCGGGGAGCGGCTTGTCACGCTGCAGGGAAAACGGGTGCAGGCGTTCTTTTACCATCCGGAAGAAGGTTCGTTGGACCCGTCTTATGATGCGGACATGGAAAGCTAGGGGTCGCGGTCTATGATCTCGCCATTCTGGAAGAGACTTGGAATTTCGAAGAAAAAAGCCGAAGAAATTGGAGTGACCAGTAAAGACCTTCCCTCATGAAGGAAAAAGATTAGGGACGAAGAGATACGTCCCTATCCAAATTTACTTAATTTGGATTCTAGCAATTGCATCTAGTCGCGCAAATTGAGTAATTTGGATTAAGCAAATACCGTATATACGTTTGGACCTCTGTCAATAGATTGGACACATGGAATCGAGAAAATTACGCAACATAATCGTACATTTGTTCGCATTGAATGGGTGTGAGATACCCGATCGCCGAATGGACTCGTTTGCGATTGTA